>X276_Barnacle_Goose__coassemble_375_pt1 | contig 16412 bp, 13 predicted proteins | sample X276_Barnacle_Goose__metabat2_low_PE_010 | metagenome-assembled genome bin X276_Barnacle_Goose
TGCTATTGGATTCCGTAATTTTGATGATTGTGAAAAGATTATGGAAATGTCAAAGGTATGTAATAACATAGTTGTAATGGGAGCAGGGCTTGTTGGAATAGATGTTATTTCTGGATTAATACATACTGGAAAGAATATATCCTTAGTAGAAATGAAAGGTCATATGTTATCTATACAACTTGATAAAAAAGCAGCATCAGCCTATGAAGAAGGATTTAGGAAACATGGTGTAAATCAATACTATGAAAAAGGAATTAAAGAATTAATAGTTAATGAAAATGGTGAAATAACAGAAATAATATTAACTAGCGGAGAAACTATTCCTTGTGATTTATTAATAGTTGCGGCAGGTGTACGTTCAAATGTGGCTTTTCTAGAGGGAAGTGGCGTAGAAGTAGATAGATTTGGATTAATTATAGATGAATTTGGTAGAACAAATGTGGAAAATATTTATGGTGCAGGGGATGTAACAGGAAGAAATCCAATTTGGCCAACAGCAGCAAAAGAAGGCATAATTGCAGCAAGTAATATGGCAGGTGTAAAGGCAGAAATGACGGATTTCTTTGCAAGCAAGTCAACTATGAACTTTTTAGAAATTCCAACTATGTCATTAGGAATAAATGAACCTGAAGATGATACCTATACAGTTATAACTGAAAGTGATGATTATGGAAACTATAAAAAGATAATCCATAAAGAAGGAAAGATATATGGAGCTATTATTCAAGGAGATTTATCATATTCAGGGATACTTACTCAATTGATCAAGAATAATATAGATATATCAAAGATTAAAAAATCATTATTTAAAATAGACTATTCTGACTTCTTTAACATGAAAGATAACTTTGAATTTACGTATGATAATTAAGGAGTGAACAAATGAAAAATAATAGTGTTAAAGGTATGTTTAAGACTATACCAATAGCTTTGCTCCCAACTATGGTTGGTGCAGCAACATTATCAAATATATATTTAACATTAGGATATACATGGATAAGGCATATTACAATGACTTTAGCAGCAATAATTTTAATATCCTATATAGTAAAGATAGTTACTAATTTTAATGTAGTTAAAAATGAATATTCGAGTACAATTCCAGCAAGTTTATATGCAGGGTTTACAATGTTAATTATGATTTTAGGAAGCTATGTATTTGATTTTAATGCTACAATTGGTAAGGCGATGTGGTTTGTTGGATTAGTACTTCATGCAATACATATAGTTATATTTACATATAGAAATGTAATTAAAGGAATAAACATAGATACTTTCATTCCAAGTTGGTTTGTTACTTATAATGGAATAATGGTTTCAACTGTAGTTGGTAATGTAATGAATGAGCCGACAATAGGAAAGATAGTTGTTTATTACGGTATAGCAGTATTAATTATCATAATGCCATTTATGTTATATAGATTAGCAACAAGTGGTATTAAAGAGGCAGTATATCATACTCAAGCAATACTATTAGCACCATCAAGTCTTTGTTTAGTAAGTTATTTAAACTTTATTAAAGAACCTAATAAGTTTGTAGTATATGGATTATATGCTTTAGTTTTTTGTACATTATTATTTATAATTGTAAAGTTACCAAAATTTTTCTCATTTGAATTCCATCCAGGATTTGCTGGAATGACATTCCCAATGGCTATAGGGACTGTAGCATCAATAAAGATGGCAGGATTTTTATATAACCAAGGATATGAAACACTTAGTAATATGGTTAAGGAATTAAGTGGTATACAAATATACTTAACTACTGCAATTGTTTCATTAGTAGTATTTGGGATTTTAAGGATAGTAATTAAAAACTTTAAAGATAAATAAATAAAAAATATGTCTTGAGAAAAATCAAGACATATTTTTTATTTCATTACGTTTGGGTATATATATTAGTTGTTTATTATAGTATATGAAGAATATTAAAATTAGAAATTATATTGTATCAATACTATTAGCTTCAATGTGAATTAGTTCATATTGAAGCTTTTATTATAGAAAAATATATAAATATTTTAAGTGTGTATAATTAAGGTACATATCTTAAGAAACAATTAAAAATAACCTTTATATTTCAAATTATGGTAATATATATATGGAAAAGAAAAAGTGTTTATATAAAATAATGCGGAGGAATTTTAGAAAATAAAGTTAATAATGGAGATAATGTAATTTACCGATATTGGATAAAATTATAAATATAAATGCTAAAAAAGAGAAACTTTATGATAGAGATTATGAACTTAATTTTATAATTACGGAGGGATTTTATGGGAACTTTTTTCTTAATAATAATTTATATAACATTTATAAGCTTAGGCTTACCTGATTCGCTACTTGGATCAGCTTGGCCAATAATGCATACAGATTTAGGTGTGCCATTATCTGGAGCCGGTTTAGTTTCAATGATTATTACTGCTGGAACTATTATTTCAAGTCTTTTAAGTAATAAAGTAATAAGTAAATTTGGTACTGGAAGAGTCACTTTTGTAAGTGTTGCAATGACAGCATTTGCTTTACTTGGATTTGCTATAGCGCCATCATTTATATGGTTATGCATATTAGCTATTCCACTAGGACTTGGAGCTGGCTCCGTAGATTCAGCTTTAAACAATTTTGTAGCATTACATTATAAAGCCGAGCATATGAGTTGGCTTCATTGTTTTTGGGGGATAGGAGCAACTTCTGGTCCTGTTATTATGTCATTATTTATAGCTAAGAACAATAATTGGTCAAAAGGATATCTTTCAATTTCAATAATTCAATTTGTTGTTGTGGCACTTTTACTTTTCACATTACCAATGTGGAAGAAATTTAAAAATGAAAATACTACAGAGAGTATTGAAGATATTAATAAACAAGAGAAAGTTAATATATTTAAACTTCCTGGATCAAAGTTCGTTTTAATTTCATTTTTCTGCTACTCAGTTACAGAAACTACAGTTGGATTATGGGGAAGTAGTTACTTAGTAAATTATAAAAGTATTTCGCCCGATATTGCTGCAAGATGGCTTGCTTTATTTTATGGAGGAATTACTATAGGTAGGTTAATTAGTGGTTTTGTAGCTATGAAATTAAAATCAAATGTTTTAATTAGAATTGGACAATCTATATGTTTAGTTGGAGCTATTACATTAATAATACCTCTACCTACATATTTTTCAATGGTTGGTTTAATACTTATAGGACTTGGCTTAGCACCAATTTTTCCAACCATGCTTCATGAAACTCCAAATCGTTTTGGGAAAAATGTTTCTGGGGCCCTTATGGGAGTTCAAATGGCTTTTGCATATACTGGAAGTACTATTATGCCACCGGTTTTAGGGCTTATTGCTTCTAAGGTTGGTATTGTTATATTCCCTATTTTTATACTTATTTTCATAATTACTATGCTTATATGTTCAGAAAAAACAAATATATTTATGAAAGTAAAAAACACAATATAATGGAGCTGAAAAGTATATAGCTAAAGATTAGTGAATTGTTTAAAGAATTATTGAAAATAGATATAAAGTAAAGGGACTGTCCCACAAAGAAATTAAACTATAATATATAATGTAATTTATTTTTATTAAATAACAATATATTTTATGTATATCTTTTAGTGTGATAGCCCCTTTTGGTAATTTTCAAATATGCTAGTAAGTTTATTGTAATTAGTTATAGAATAACAATATATTTAATACTATAATCAATTTTGATATTACCACATATACATATGGTATTTAGTACTTATTAGTTTGAATCTAAAATAGAATACTTTAATATATAAATAGAATCTGTATTATTAGATTTAATATTAGAAATAGAATAGCTATAAGATTTTAATATAACCTCTAAATTTTCTTTAAATTCTTTTGAAGCGGAGTTTGTAAATGTAATTATAAGGTCACCATCACTTCTTAAATTATTTCTTAAATATTTTAATAATTTATTAATTGCTATATCATTAAGGCTGCTAAAATCTTCTTCAATATATATAAAATCATATTTATTATCAGCGATATCATCACAAGCAGTATCTAAAGAACCTAATAAAACATTATCAAATAAAGTTCTAAGATCCTCCATATATAGTGTTTCAAGAGCGTAGTAAGTTGTTTCTATAGTACCTATTCTTTCATTTCTTTTTAAAATATTTTTAGCTCTTAGCATTGTATTTCCACACGTTTTACCAACTGATAAGAAGCTAAGATCTCCAGATTTAGAACAATCTAAATTTAATAATACAAGATAATTTAATAGCTGTATGACTTCATATACATTTACACCAAATTTTTTCATGAAATACAGATGGTTTTTAGTCATATGAGCATGATCAACATAGTGCTCAGACATAGTTACAGACATATAGTGATGAACATACGTATCATAAGCTAATATAAGTTTATATCCAGCACGTCTATAACGGAAACTTAAATCATCATCATCATATCCTCCAGGAGAATAAGCTGTATCTAATTTACCTAGCTCTCTAAGAGTAGCAGTTCTAAAGGCTACAAGGTACATAGTTAAATCAACACGTTCTTCCCACAACCTAGGGTTTGACACATTATATCTTTTTGCGAATTCTTGAAGTTCTGATGTATTAGAGTAGTCTGCATAAACAATTTGATCATTAGTAGGAGTATTACTTGCAGGAACAACAGCACCAATTTTTGGATCGGAATCAAGTATTTTAACTATATTACTAAGCCAGTTTGTGGTAACAATAATATCATTATTAATTAAAACAAAATATTCACCGTCACAAATATCAATTGCATCATTAATAGCCTTTTCAATTCCAACATTAACATCATAATTTATTTTTTTCTTATTTGGTAAGGAATTAAAATATTCACGAGTTCCATCACTTGAACCATTATTAACTGTTATCACTTCAAAATCAATATCATCTGAGTACTTATATATACTATCCATACATAATTTAGTATAAGAAAGCTGGTTATATGCAAGTACTACTAAACTAGTTTTCTTCATATTTTAAATCTCCATCATTAAACATAATATAAAATTATTCTATGCTTTAAAGGCTATACTGGTGTATATTTATTAGTTTAAAGGAGCTAAGTTTAAAATAGTTTAAATATTATAATGCACATATTTAAGAGAACAATCTTATTATAATATGTGTCTTTATTTTATAGTAAATTATATGGAGGAGTATATGAACAAAAAGATATCAATTAGTTTATGTATGATAGTAAAGGATGAGGAGAAAACTTTAGAACGTTGTCTAAATTCCGTAAAATCATTTATTGATGAAATTATAATAGTAGATACAGGATCAATAGATAAAACTAAAGAGATAGCAAAGCTATTTAATGCTAAAATTTATGATTTTAAATGGATAAATGATTTTGGAGAGGCAAGAAATTTTTCTTTTAGTAAAGCTACTAGTGAATATATTATGTGGCTAGATGGAGACGATTTTATAGATAATGATAGTATTAGTAGAATAGAGAAACTACTTAAAAATTTTGATAAGGCTTATGACTATGTAAGTGCCGAATATATATTGGGAAGAAATGAAGTTAATGAAGTTAGTTATTCTTTAAGGAGAAATAGAATAGTTAGACGAGCTATGAACTTTAAATGGATAGGACATGTACATGAGTATTTAGAGGTATATGGTAATGGACTTATGGGAGATTTTTCTATAGAGCATGGAAAGATAAAAACTTATAATGATAGAAATCTTAAAATATTTATGGATATGGAAAAGAAAAAAGTTAAATTTACAGCAAGAGATTTATTATATTATGCAAATGAATTAAAAGATAATGGTCGATATAAAGAAGCAATAAAAAATTATAGAAAGTTCTTAGAGAGTAAAGAAGGCTGGATAGAAGATGTGAAAACAGCTCATTCAAAGCTTATTGATTGTTTTAAGGCGACAGATCAAAGGGATAAGATACCGAATATTATTTTTGAATCATTTAAATATGATGTTCCAAGAGCAGATATATGTTGTGAACTTGGAGAATACTATTTAGAACAATCACAGGTTAAACAAGGAGCTTTTTGGTATAAAGTAGCTTTAGATTGTGTACCTGAAAAAGGAAGTATAGCAATTGATAATAAGGATTACTATACTTTTATTCCTAGCCTTCAGCTATGTCTTTGCTATTTTAAAATGGGAAACTTAAATTGTTCCTACTTTTTTAATGAATTAGCAGATACATTTATTCAAGGTTCAGAAAAGGTAGAATATAATAGAGCCTATTTTAGAGAAGAATATCAAAGAAGAAATATAGAACTTCCCAAAATAGAATATCCTATAAAAATAAGTGACTATATAAAGTATATATAATAAAACAAAACAATTTAAAAGGTTTATAGTACAAAAAATGGCTATATAAGGGCGTTTTCAAATATGCTCTTATATAGTCATTTTTTATAACATAAGTGACAAAATGGTATTTATCTGAATATAGTAGTAGTAAAGTTTTTAAATTGGGAGGACTTAATGGTTTTTATAGAAACAAAGCTTAAAGGAGCCTATATTGTATCTATGGAAGAAATAGGAGATAGTAGAGGTTTTTTTTCAAGATCATGGTGTAAAAAAGAGATGGAGATATACGGTTTAGATACAGATATTGTTCAATGTAATACGTCTTATAATGAAAAATCAGGTACTTTAAGAGGTATGCACTACCAAAAGGAACCTTTTTCAGAAACAAAGTATATAAGATGTATAAAAGGTAGTTTATATGATGTGATTATAGATTTAAGAGAAGATTCTATAACCTTTGGTGAGTGGATAGGAGTAGAGCTTAGTGAAAAAAATGGAAAAGCCTTATATGTACCGAAAGGATTTGCACATGGATATTTAACTTTAGAAGATAATACTATTGCATATTATCAAGTTACTGAGTTTTACCATAAGGAATGTGAAGCTGGAGTAAGATGGAATGATAAGAAATTTAATATTAAGTGGCCAATTATAGAAAACTTAATTATATCTGAAAAAGATAATAACTGGCCATTATTTAAAGAATAAATAGTAAGGAGACAGATATATGAAAGTAAGATTATTTAAGCCTAATATTGGAGAAGAGGAGTTAGAGGCTGTAAAAGGAGCCTTTGATAGAGCTTGGCTTGGGGTAGGTCCTAAAACAAAAGAGTTTGAGGAAAAATGGGGAGAATTTGTAGGTTGCAGGGAATCTATAGGTGTTAATTCTTGTACAGCAGCTCTACATTTAGCCTTATCAGCATTTAAATTTCCTAAAGGAAAGAAGGTATTAGTTCCTGTATTAACTTTTGCAGCAACGGCAATGGCGCCTTTATATAATGATTTAGAGCCTGTTTTTGTAGATGTTGATGAAGATACATTATGTATTAGTTTAGAAGATTTAGAAAGAAAATATGATAAAGATTGTGTTGCAGTTATTCCTGTTCTTTATGGAGGATGTCCAGGAAAAATTGATGAAGTAGTTAAATGGGCTAAAAGTAAAAATTTAAAGGTTATAGAAGATTGTGCTCATACAGCTGGTGGAAAATTTAAAGGAAAAACTATTGGAACATTTGGAGATATAGGTTGCTATAGCTTTGAAGAAAAAAAATGCATGACTACAGGAGATGGAGGTATGATTTGTTCTGATGATAAAGAATTAATTGCTCCACTTAGACATAGTAGATGGGTAGGAATGAATAAGGATACATGGCAAAGAGAGAAAGAAAACAATGTAAGTTCGGAAACAAGTCAATGGTATTATGAAATTTTAGAGCTTGGTTATAAATATAATATGAATGATCTAATGGCATCTATAGGACTAGAACAATTAAAAAAACTACCTAATATGAATAAAAGAAGAGTAGATATAATATTTAAATATTTAGATGGAATTAAAGATTGTAAAACTTTAAAAGTTGCAATTCCTTACAATAGGGAAGTAGGTAGCTATTGGATGTTTATGCTTAGGGTCGAAAATAGAGACAAGTTTATAAACTTTATGCAAAGCAAAGAAATTGCTACAGGAGTTCATTATATGCCTTTATCATTACATCCATTCTTTAAACAATTTGAAAGTAATACACCAATTGCCTATAGTATATGGAATGAATTTGTTACAGTGCCGCTTCATTCAGGATTAACAGATTTAGAAGTAGATTATGTAATAGATGCAATGGTAGAGTTTGATAAATTTAATGGAGGCATCATTAAATGAAAGTAATCCTTATTGGTGCAAAAAATCCAGAAACAATTAGAGTTATAACAGCTATAAAGAGAACTGTGCCAAACTTTGAAGTTATAGGATTATTAGATAATGATATTGCTAAAAAAGGAATGGATTTTTATGGTATTCCAGTTTTAGGTGGTAATGAAATATTAGATAAGTACAAGGATAAAGATATTAAGTTTATAAATCTAATTACAGGGACAACTAAACTTAGATATGAGACTTCAAAGATCATTAGTGATAAAGGTTTAGAGTTTGATAATTTAATTCATCCAAGTGTAGATTTAACTATGACTAAAATTGGTGTTGGAAACTATATTCAGGAGAATGTAGTAATACAAGCAGATTGTAAAATTGGAAACAATACAGCTATTAATATGGGGTGCCTTATTGGACATGAAGGAACTATAGGAAACTCAGTGTTTATAGCCCCAGGAGTAGTAGTTGCAGGAATAGTAACTATAGGTGATGGAACTTTAATTGGTGCAAATGCAACAGTATTACCAAGATTAAAAATAGGTAAATGGTGCACAATAGGTGCAGGTGCAGTAGTAACTAAAGATATTCCAGACTATGCTGTAGTTGTTGGAAATCCAGCAAGGATTATTAGATACAACAGCAAAAAATATGATAGTGGAGATATAATTAAACTTAAGGGAAGGTGAATAAATATGAAGGTAGTAATACTATGTGGAGGAAGAGGAACAAGAATGGCTGGGGAAACAGAATATAGACCTAAGCCATTAGTTACTATAGATGGAAAGCCAATGATATGGCACATTATGAAATTTTATTCTTCATATGGATTTAATGATTTTATATTATGTATTGGATATAAAGGTGAAATGATAAAGCAATATTTTATGGAAATGTATTGGAGAAATAATGATTTAACTGTTCATATAGATAAAAATCAAAAAATAGAATATCACACAAGTGAAGAAGAAGAAAATTGGACTATAACAATTGTAGACACAGGTATTGAAACTGAAACTGGTGGAAGATTAAAATCCGTTGAAAAGTATATTAATGAAGATGATTTCATGTTTACTTATGGAGATGGACTTAGTGATGTAAATCTAAATAATCTAGTAGATTTTCATAAAAGTAAAAATACACTAGCAACTTTAACTGGTGTGTATCCAGTATCGACATTTGGAATTATGGATGTGAAAGATGGTATAGTAAAATCATTTAAAGAGAAACCTAGGCTAAAGGATATGGTAAATGGAGGATATATGGTTTTAAATAAGAAAATTTTCGATTATATAGAGAAGGATTGTGCATTTGAAGGAGAGCCACTAGGGAAAATTGCAAAAGATGGAGAACTTTCAGTTTATGAGCATAATGGTTTTTGGAAGGCTGTTGATACATTAAAAGATGTCTTACTAATAGAAAATATGTGCGTTGAGGGTAATACACCATGGCAAATATGGAAGTAGATATTTTTAATAACTTTTACAAAGATAAAGTAATATTAGTTACAGGACATACAGGATTTAAAGGATCTTGGCTATCTTTATGGCTAAATGAGTTAGGGGCAAAGGTTATAGGATATTCATTAGATCCACAAAATAATGAAGATAACTTTAATGTTTCAAAGTTAGATGAAAAAATAGTTGATATTAGAGGGGACATTAGAGATGATAAAAAGTTAAATTTTATTTTTAAACAATATAAACCAGAAATAGTATTCCATCTTGCAGCGCAACCTCTTGTAAGAGAATCTTATGTTAATCCTAAAGAAACCTATGATATTAATGTAATGGGGACTTTAAACGTTTTAGAAGCTATAAGAAATAATGATAGTGTTAGAGCCGGAGTAATGATAACAACAGATAAATGTTATGATAATAAGGAAAAAATATGGGGATATAGAGAAGATGATCCTATGGGAGGTTATGATCCTTATAGTTCCAGTAAGGGATGTTGTGAGATTTTAATATCATCATATAGAAATTCATTTTTTAATTTAGAAGAGTATGATAATCACAAAAAAGCTATTGCATCAGTTAGAGCAGGAAATGTAGTAGGTGGAGGAGACTTTGCTAAAGATAGGATTATTCCAGATTGTATTAGATCTATTAGAAATAATGAAGTGATTTCTGTTAGAAGTCCTAAATCAATTAGACCTTGGCAGCATGTACTAGAGCCTTTATACGGTTATATGTTACTAGGTAAGAAGTTATATGAAGAGGGAAAAGAGTATTCACAGGGTTGGAACTTTGGACCAAGCTATGAGCTTCAAGTAAAAGTAGAAGAAATAGTAAATCTAATAATAAAATATTTTGGTAAAGGATCTTGGGAAGATACATCTGAAAAAAATAGTGTGCATGAGGCTAATTTATTAACTTTAGATTGTACTAAGGCTAGAATTAATCTTGGATGGACATCTATAATGTCTATAGATGAGACTATAGAATATACTGCTAAATGGTATAGAGTTTTTAACGAAGATATGTATATATTTAATGTAAATCAAATAAGAGACTACTGTAAATTAATTCGGGGAGTTGTTTAATTTGAAAAAAGTAAGTCTAATTATGTTAGCTTATAATAAGCTTGAATATACAAGGTTAGCTGTAGAGAGTCTATATAAATATACATCTAATATTGATTTTGAATTTATAACAGTGAATAATGGATCAAGTGATGGAACAAAGGCATACTTTGAATCATTGCCTAATGAAAAAAAACTAAATTTTGAAAATAATGTTGGAGGAGATAGAGCTTTTAATGAAGCTATTAAATATGCTGAAGGGGAGTACACCGTATTTTTAAATAATGATTTGATATTTACAGAAAATTGGCTAGAGAATTTAATTAAAGTTATAGAATCAGATCCGAAAATTGGAGTAGTAGTTCCAGTTTGTAATTCCTCATCAAATTATCAAGTAGTTCAATTAGAGTACTATGATACAAATATGCTTCAAGAAGTAGCGAAGAAATACAATAAATCAGATAGTAGTAAGTGGGAAGAAAGATTAAGACTTATGCTATATGCAGCAATTTTTAGAACCAAGGAATTAAAGGAACTAGGGGGACTAGATGAAATATATTCTCCAGGAGGTTTTGATGATGATGATTTAACTTGTAGATATAGAAGAGCTGGGTACAAGTTGATATTAACAAAGGACACCTATCTTCATCATTATGGATCAATAACTATTGGAGAAGCCTATGCTGCTATACTAGGTAGAAATAGAGAGTTTTTTAAGAATAAATTTGGATATGATTCTTGGGAAGCAAGTCATGTTGATTTTAATGTTATAGATAATATTATTTATGATAATAAAAGTGAGGTCAAAATTTTAGGAATAGGAGATACATGTGCTGCAACAACACTACAAATTAAAAATAGATTAAGAGAATTAGGTTCTAAAGATATTGAATTAGATTATTTTGCACTTAAAGATGAGTATGTAATTGATTTGAAAACTATATGTAATAATGTTAATGTAGGAAATATAGATGAACTTTATAATTATATAAATGATAGAAAATATGATTATATTTATATGGATAGAATTATGTATGATACTTCAGAAGTGAATCATACTATAAATAAGATAAGTAGTATTTTAGATAAGGCTGGAACATTAATTATTAATACTAAAATAAAAACTATAAATGGAGAGACTTATAATAGAGAAGAAGTGAAAGAGTTAATTAGTAATATGGGATATAGTGATGTTAGAATAATTACAGGAGAAGGGGAAATAGAATATTATTTTATAAAGAGTTAAATATAGAAGTGTAAAAAAGGCTACATCAGAATTGAATATGTCCATAATTCTGATGTAGCCTTTTAATTTGTATTTAAGATAAGAGTTATTTATAATTTATTCTTGTTAATTTTAGAGTTTCTTTAGTTCCTATAATAATAGGAACTTTCTCTATTTCAACATTACTAGTATCTATTCCAAACCATTTTTCAGGAGAAACAGTTAATTTTTTTATTAATAATTTTGTACTTATAATAAAACTATCCCACTTAGAAAGTTCACTTTCATTAGAGAGTATTTCTTCTAATAATACAAACCTAAAATCTCCAACAATACATTTACTATTATTACCAATCAGATAGGCTTTTGGATTGAATTTAACTTCACCACTAGAAGCAAGTTCTTGAATAATTTGGTTTAGAAAAATATTAATTTTCTGATCAATACGGAATCCAAGGTTAAATTGAATGCTAAATGCTTCATTTGGTACAATTGTTTTAACACTATATTCTGTTGTATAGGGTTCATCTGTTACATTAACATTTATAAACCAATAAAACTTTGCACGTTTAGGTTGCTTATTAAATATAGAAAAAATTATTTTACTTTCAATTTCGGTGTAGTTTGGTGATTGAGTTAAATAGACAATATTAGTAGCATAAAGGGGTATTTCTTTATCTCCCTTTAAAGACTTAAAGTGGTTACTAAAAGATAATATATCAACATATTCACTAAATCTTTTTCTTATAATGCTACCATAAATCCAAACATACATAAGGAATATAAGTGCTCCAGCAATTATAATTGTCACATATCCACCATGTACAAATTTAAATAAATTGGCATATAAGAAAGATGTTTCTATAGTCATAAAAATAATAAATATTATTATTGACATAACTCGTTTTTGTTTATTAAATCTTACATATTGAGATAATAAAATAGTTGTCATTAGCATTGTTATTGTAATTGCTAGTCCATATGCTGCTTCCATATTTTCTGATTTTTTGAACATTAGAACTAATAATACACATCCAATATAAAGTAAATAATTTACTGCTGGTATATATATCTTTCCCTTATCTGCATTTGGATATCTAACTTGAAGTCTAGGGAATAGATTTAATTTAATAGCCTCAGAAACTAGAGTAAATGATCCGGTTATAAGTGCTTGACTGGCGATTATTGCTGCAAGAGTAGCTATTATAGTTCCTGGTATAACAAACCAACTTGGCATAATTAAAAAGAAGGGATTTTCGTTAATTATATTGCCCTCTTGTAACATAAGCCAAGCTCCTTGACCAAGATAATTCATTACTAAACATATTTTTACAAATATCCATGTGTAACGGATACTACTTTTACCACAATGTCCAAGGTCTGAATAAAGTGCTTCCGCTCCTGTAGTACAAAGAAATACTGCACCTAAAATATATACACTTTTAGGATTTGTTAATAACAATTTAATACCATAATAGGGGTTTAAAGACTTTATTATTTCGGGAGATTGAATTATTTGAGTAAATCCTAGGATTAATAACATTGAAAACCATATAACCATCATAGGTCCAAATATTTTTCCGATTACATCTGTTCCAAATCTTTGAAGTAAGAATAGTACTGTTAATATACTTATTACAATTATAATTATACCGCTTGTCTCTATTGGGAAAACTAAAGTTAAACCTTCTATTGCTGATGTAACGGTTACGGGTGGAGTAATCATACCATCAGCAAGTAATGTTGCACCTCCTATAACAGCAGGTATAATTAGCCACTTAGCTCTTTTTCTTACAAGAGTGTATAATGAAAATATACCTCCTTCTCCTTTATTATCTGCTTCAAGAGTTATCAGTACATACTTTATAGTTGTTTGGAGTGTTAATGTCCAAAAAACAAGTGATACACCACCTAAAATAAGTTCTTTTGATACATAACCATTATTTACTCCGAGTATTGATTTCATAACATAAAGTGGAGATGTACCTATATCTCCATATACAATACCTAAGGCTATTAAAAGAGATCCTATACTAATTTTTTTATTCATTTTTTATACTTTCCTTCCTATATTATCTAAAATAAATATTTTCAAGTAATTATAATCCTAACATAGTTTAATGTCTATACCTGTAAACGTGAACTTTATTATACTTTATAAATTTTTTCTGTAAGATATATTTCTATAAGATATATTTTTATAAGATATATTTATATATAGTTTTTTTAACTTGTTTAATAATAAACCTTAAATTAAAGAATACTATAAATAAGTATATAAATTAAAATTTTAAACAGAACATACTACTATAATTATTAGGATACATATTTTATTTAACTATCATGATATAATTATGAAAAATATAAAATATAAAAGGTGGAAGCTTATGATTATTGATTTTACACATATTATAGATAATGGGATAACTGCATATACAGAAGAGACAAAACCTAAAATTAAGCAAATAGCTACTATAGATAATAATAATTATGAAGAAAGAAGTATAAGTTTATTTACTCATACAGGAACTCATATAGATTCACCAAGACATATGCTTAAAGAGGGTAGATATATTGATGAATATAAATTAGAAGATTTAATTGGACCAGCAATTATTATAGATTTGAGTCACATAAAAGAAAAAGAAATAACTAAAAATGATTTACTTAAATATAATGAAGAAATAAATAAAGTTAAGTTTGTATTAATAAAGACTGGTTGGGAAAAATATTGGTGTATGGAAGAATATTTTGATAATTATCCTACATTAACAATTGAAGCAGCAGAGTATTTATCATCCTTTAAAGTAAAAGCTGTTGGAGTAGATTGTATATCTATAGGTAAATCGGAAGATGAAATAACTCTTCATAAAATATTTTTAGAAAAAGATATTTTAATAATAGAAAATTTAAGTCTTAAAGAAAAGGTTGAAGGAATATTTAAACTTATTGTAGCACCATTAAAAATAAAAAATAGCGATGGGGTGCCTGTAAGAGCATTTGGAATTATTTAAAGCTATATATTTTAATTAAAGAAATAATAGTGAAAGCTATATATAATATGGAGTAAAGGAGAAAAAGCATGAAAACTAAAGAAAATTTATTAACGGAAAATGAATTGAAACTTGTTCTAAGATACATAATACCAAGTATGGGCGGAATGATTGGTACATCTCTTTATATTTTTGCAGATACATTTTTTATTGCAAATGGAATAGGAAGTTTGGCACTTACAGCATTAAATATATCATTACCATTATTTAATATATTTAATGGAACGGGGCTACTTATAGGAATTGGGGGAGCTACGTTTTTTTCAATATGTAAAGGTAGTGGGGATAAAGAAAAAGAAGAAACTGTATTTTATACTTCTATAAAAATGGGAATTATTTTAAGTATTATCTATATGATTATAGGACTTATTTTTACAGAAAAAATATCATATCTACTAGGTGCATCAGCACAAACTATAGAAATGGTAAATAATTATATAAGAACTATATTCTTTTTTATATGGGCATTTATTTTAAATAATATTTTTTTAGCTTTTATAAGAAATGATGGATCACCAAAGCTTACAATGATAGCAATGCTTACTAGTACCTTAGGAAATATTATTTTAGACTATGTATTTATATATATTTTTAGATGGGGTATGTTTGGAGCAGCATTAGCTACTGGAATTGCTCCAATTGTTAGTTTATTAATATTAAGTTCTCATTTTTTTAATAAAAATAATACTTTAAAATTAAAAATGGTTAAATTTACAATTTTTAGAGTTAAAGAAATTATGGAAAGAGGAATAGCAAGCTTTATAACAGAAATATCTGGTGGAACAGTAATATTCTTCTTTAATATAGTAGTTTTAAAAATAGTAGGAGATATTGGTGTTGCAGCTTATGGAATAATAGCAAATGTTGCTTTAGTTGCAGTAGCGATATTTAATGGTATAGGTCAAGGCTTACAACCATTAATAAGTATAAATTATGGAGCCCAAAAGTATAAAAGGTTAAAAAAGATTATAAAATATGGATTAAGTATAGCTTTAGGACTTGGAATAATATTTTATATAATAGCTTTAGTGTTCCCAAGAGAAATAACAATGATGTTTAATAGTGAAAATATTGAAGAGCTAACAAATCTAACAGTTCATGGAATAAGAATTTATTTTTCAGCATTAGTTATTATGGGAGTAAATATGACTGCTGCAATAACATTACAATCATTAGCAAAAATAAAAGAATCATCAATAATATCAATGCTTAGAGGATTTGTACTAGTTATTATAGGGCTTATAACACTTCCATTAATATTTGGATTAGATGGAGTCTGGCTAACAGTACCTCTTGCAGAATTAATAACATTAGTTGTTAGTACTATGATAGCTTTAAATATATTAAGAAAACAAAATAGTTGAATAGTTAAATACAAATAAAACAACTTAAAACCTAAAAATAGCTATATCAGAATGATTTATAATATGTTCTGATATAGC
>X276_Barnacle_Goose__coassemble_389_pt1 | contig 15814 bp, 18 predicted proteins | sample X276_Barnacle_Goose__metabat2_low_PE_010 | metagenome-assembled genome bin X276_Barnacle_Goose
TGGAAAAACTTTAACTGTTTATCAAGCTTTTAAAGAGGAATATATAAAAATGAAGGAGGATTTTTATATTATAGATGAAGATGAAAAAATACTATCAGATTTTACAAGAGCTCTTGGGGAATCTGGAGTTTTTGGACAAGATAAGATTTTTAATTTAACTATAGAAAATATTAAGCTAAATTGTAAAAAATCAGAAGATATAGCAAATAAGAATACAAAGATGTATAGATCTTTAGGAATATGCGTTGGGGCTATGATAGCTGTATTTTTAATATAAAAGGAGGAGGGGATTTATTATGCTTAATGTGGATATTTTATTTAAAATAGGAGCTATGGGAATTCTATTAATAGTATTAGATAAGGTCCTTGAAAGTAGTGGAAAGAAAGACATTGCAGTAATTACTAATATTGCGGGAGTTGTTATTATACTTCTAACAGTAATAGGACTTGTTGCTAATTTATTTGATTCAGTTAAAACTATGTTTATGTTGTAGGTGATAGATATGGAAATGTTTAAAATAGTAGCATTTGCCTTCGTAGCTTTATCTATATTTTTATTATTTAAAGATAGGAGAAATGATTTATCCATTTTAATAGCATTAGTAGCTGGGATAACAATATTCCTATTTATAATTGGTGAACTAAGTGATGTAATATATTTTTTAAAATATATAGCTACAAGGGCAAATATTGATACGGTTTATATTGGAATTATATTTAAGATATTAGCTATAGCTTATTTAACCTCTTTTTGTAGTGAAATATGTAAAGATGCAGGGGCTGGAAGTATAGCTTCAAAGGTTGATTTTTCAGGTAAGGTATTAATACTTGGATTAGCTATACCGATTTTAATGGCAGTATTAGATTCTATACTGTTGATGTTGTAGGTGTTAATTATGAATGTAAGAAAAAAAGTTATTTACGTATTAATAATAACCTGCGTAATTATTGTGGGGATAGTGCCTCATAATATAGTTTATGCAGATAAACAAACTAATGAAGAAAATGTCTTTGCTGAATATAAGGTTAATTTAGAAGGTAGTGAATTACTTAATAATGAAAAAGTAGAAGATAGTGAACTACTTAAGGATCAAAAAATGGAAGAGCAGTTAAATAGTTTATATGGGTATATAAATAATATGAAATCTGATGTAGAACTAATGAATGATTTAGATCCAGTTGAATATTTTAAAAGCTATTTAAAAAATGGACAAGGTAATTTATCATTTAGAAATATAGGTAGAGCAGTAATAAGTTTTTTATTTAAAGAGGTAAGGACTGTATTATCACTTTCTTTATCTATAATAATAATTGCAATATTATGTTCATTAATTAAAAATCTGCAATCAGCATTTTCTAGTGAAAGTATATCTAATATAGCTTTTTATGCCTGCTATTGTATGTTGATAGTTATTTTAAGTAAAAGTTTTTTAATATCATTAAGTATAGCAACAGATGTTATAAATAAAATATCAGATTTTATGTCGGCGCTATTACCTATACTTGTAATAATGCTAGGGTCTGCTGGAGGATTTACTCAGGCAGCGACTATGGATCCAATTATACTTGGAGCAACTTTAATAATTCCTAGAATTTATTTGAATTTTATAATACCGCTTATTTTGATGAGTTTTGTATTACAATTTGCAAATAATATGTCTAGTGAACATAAAATAAATAATCTTTGTAAATTATTAAAACAAATAACATTATGGTTACAAGGCATTATCTTAACTGTATTTATAGGACTTCTAACTATTAGGGGGATAACATCTTCTACAATAGATGCAGTAACATTAAAGACAGCTAAGTTTGCAATAGATAATTTTATACCTATAGTTGGTAAGTCATTATCAGATGCAATTACATCAGTTGCAGCATATTCTTTATTAATTAAAAATGCAGTTAGTTCAATTGGACTTATTGTAATTATACTACTTATGTTATATCCAGTTTTAAAACTTATATTAATGGCATTTGTGTATAAATTATCAGCAGCTTTAATAGAGCCAATAAGTGATAAAAGAATTACAAGTTCTATAGCAGCTGCTGGAGACTCTCTTATTCTTATAATGTCTTGTGTATTATCTGTAAGTCTTATATTTTTTATACTGCTAGCTATAATGGCATCAGCAGGAAAATTTGTTATAGGGGGATAAAATGGAGAATATATCTACTTTTATAATAACACTAGTAACAACATTGATTTTAATGACTGCAGTTGAATTAATAGCTCCAGATAACAGTATTAAAAAATATATAAACTTTGTTCTAGGATTAATACTTATTTCTGTTATGTTAACTCCAATTATATCTTTTTTTTCAGAAGGAGAAACTCAAATAACAAATGAAATCAGTAGGTATGAAAATAACTTCGATAAAATTATTAAAAATGAAGAAAATGAAAATGTAGATGAAAAGACAAATGAGACGTTTAAAAACAATTTAGAAAAAAACGCTAATAAATTACTTAATGAAGAGTTTGAAGGAATGAAGTTTGAAAGTGAAATAAGCTGCAATATGGATCTTGAAAACATGACCTATACTATAGATAAGATGGAAGTTTACGTTAAATATAATGGTGTTAAGAAAGTACAAAAGATTAAAATAGATGCTTCAGATTCAAGTGAAGTTATAGCTAAGGAGGATGAAGAAGAGGTAGTTAGTGAGGAGAGAGAAATTAAAGAGTATCTAGAAAAAGTTTTGAACATCAAATCTGAAAATATAAAAATATATAACATGGAATAATGGGAGTAGTGATATGAAAAGAGATGATATAAAAAAAGAGATGAACAATATATTAAGTAATAAGAAGTTTAAAGATGCTGTGGTTGTTGTATTGATACTTGCTTTTTTATTGATTATAGTTAGCTTTTTTACAGATACTAAAAAAAATGTAGAAATAAAAACAGATGGGAAACTTACTACTGAGGAAACTAATGGAGGAATAAATGAAATTGATGTAAAAAATCAAAAATATGAGGAAAAACAGAAGAGTGAGCTTGAAAATATATTAAAGAAGATGGCTGGTGTTGGAGAAGTTGAAGTTATAATGCATTTTAAAAGTGGAGAAGTTAAGGTTCCCGCAGTAGATAATAATAATCAAGTGGCTGTAACAGAGGAAACAGATAGTAATGGTGGTACTAGAGTTAGTAATCAAGAAACGGATGGAAGTAAAGTTGTTATGAAGAGTGAAAATGGTGATAATGAACCAGTTATTCTTCAAACAAATAATCCAAGTATCACAGGTATAGTGATTGTAGCAGAAGGTGCCCAAAGTAGTAAAATAAAATATGATATCCAAATGGCTGTATCTAGCCTTTATGATATATCTTTAGATAAAGTTAATGTATATCCTATGGAAAGTTAGCATATAATTCAAGTAGAAAGTGAAATTTAAAAAGTACAAAGTAGATGGGGGGAAAAAATCATGACAAAAAAACAGTTTGGTATTATCTTTACACTAATGGCTCTTATAGTGTGTGTAGGTGTTTTAGCATCTAAATTAAACACAAATGGTTTAACAGATCCAAGTGATTTAGGAGCATTCTTACCTGGTGAAGAAGAGTTAACAGAAAAGACAGATGCAAAAGCGCAAGAAAAAGCTGATAAAGCAGCTAAAAAGGAACAGGAAAAAGAAGCAAAGAAAAAGGACACAGAAACTTTAGCAACACAAGAATATTTATATTCACAAAGAATTACTAAAGATAATGAAACTGCAACAACAATGGAGGATTTAAATGCTTTAATAGCAGATGCAAATACTTCACAAGAAAATAAGGATATTGCAACATTACAACTTCAAGAAAAAATAATGATAAAAGATAAAGAAGGAAGAATGGAATTAAATGTTAAAAATAAAGGTTATGAAGACGTTCTTTGCTTTATTGAAGGAAATAAAGTTAGAGTAGTTTTGAAGGTAGAGGACACACTAACAGAAGAACAAACTTCTGCAATTCAAGAAATAGTTGAGGATGTTTCAAATATTAGCGAAGTTATAATAGAACCAAAGAAATAATTCATTGTAATATAATAACGTGTTTGATATAATAAACATAAGAAAATGGAGTTTTGTTTGGTACAAAACAGCAAGGAGGAAAATTAAAATGGATAATTTAAATAATGATGGAAGCATCGGAATTGTTAAGATTTCTGATGAAGTTGTAAGCGTAATTGCAGGCATTGCTGCTGAAGAAATTCAAGGAGTAGTAGAATTTCAACAAGGTGTTGGTAATAACATAACAAATTTACTAAAGCCAAAGAAGAGTTCAGGAAAAAGTGTTAAAGTTACATTAGGTGAAAACAGTGCTGTTATTGACCTAAATTTATCTGTGCAATATGGCTTAAAAATTCAAGAAGTTATTGAATCAGTTCAAGAAAATGTTAAAAAGACAGTTGAAGCAATGACTGGTTTGAAGGTAGATGCCATAAACGTAAACGTTCAAAGTATTTATCAATTAAAAGAAGTAAAAGAAACTAAAGAAGTAAAAGAAACTAAAGAAGTAGTTAAAGAGAAAAAATAAAATCTAAGATTTGAAACATAATTATTATTTCAGAAATGAGTATAATTTTAATAATATTAACGTTAATGTTCTTAAAGGTAGGCAAAGAAAACTCTTTGCCTACCTTTTTATTCTTAAATATGTATTTAAGGTTAGATATATTTTTATAATAATAAACAAAAATAAAGTTAAGTTAATTGATAATTAAGGCAGTATGTGTTACTATCTACTATGGCAAGGTATGGTACCTTGTGTTAAAATATATTATAATAATAAAATACAAATGATTAATATACATTTAAAAAGTGTATAATAATATTAAAACCAGTTACGCAGGAGGATATTATGAATAGAAAAAAATCAAGAGAAATAGCAATGGAATTACTTTTTGGGATGACTTTAAGTAAAAATACTTTAGAGGAAACAATAGAGTACTTTATAGAAGATTATGAAATGAAACTTGGAACAATAGATATTGAATACATAAAAAATATTTTAGAAATTGTAGAAAAAAATAAAGAGACTTTAGATGAAAAAATCACTGCAGCTTTAGTTAATTGGAAGTTAGATAGAATATCTAAAGTTAACTTAACTATATTAAGATTAGCTATAGCAGAAATGTTATATTTAGAAGATGTTCCAGAGAAAGTTGCAATTAATGAGGCTATAGAATTAACAAAGACATATTCAGATGAAAAGAGTGTATCCTTCGTAAATGGAGTATTAGATAATGCCTTCAAGGGCATGTAGGATGTTGTAAAGGGGAAATGAGAAATGGGGCAAATTATAAATGGTAGGGAAATTGCAAATATAGTAAAAACAGAAATAAAAGATTTTATTAGTAAAAGAAATGAAAGTGGTCTAGTTATTCCTAAAATAGCATCTATATTAGTTGGTAATGATGGTGGATCTATTTATTATTTAAATAGTCAAGAAAAGGTAGCAATTTCTCTTGGATGCAAATTTGATAAAATATTACTTGAAGAAAATATTTTAGAAGAAGAGTTAATAAACTTAATAAATAAGTTGAATAATGATAATAGTGTTCAAGGAATAATGCTTCAGCTACCATTACCTAAGAATTTAGATGAAAAGAAAGTTATAGCTGCAATATCATCAACTAAAGATATAGATTGTTTAACTTTTGAAAGTCAAGGTAAGCTGTATTGTGGTGAAAAAGGCTTTGTTCCATGTACACCAAATTCAGTTGTTACTTTGCTTGAAAGTTTAAATATAACTATAGAAGGAAAAGAAGTTGTTATCCTTGGAAGAAGCAATATAGTTGGCAAACCAGTAGCTCAATTATTACTTAATAAAAATGCTACAGTAACTATATGTCATTCAAAAACAGCTAATCTTGAAGAGGTATGTAAAAGAGCAGATATACTTATTGTTGCAATAGGAAAACCTAAATTTATAAATTCTAATTATATAAAAGAGGGTGCAGTAGTTATAGACGTTGGTACATCCTCATTTGAAGGTAAGATAACAGGAGATGTTGATTTTGATGATGTAATAAATAAAGCATCATTTGTTACACCAGTACCTGGAGGTGTTGGTGCTTTAACTACAACATTACTAATAAAAAATGCATGTGAGGCTTTGGAAAAACATGAAGATTAAGACTTTATCTGTTTCAGAAGTAAATAATTATATAAAAAAAATTATGGATAATGACTTCATTTTAAATAATCTCTCTGTAAAAGGGGAGATTTCTAATTTGAAATATCATACAAGTGGACATATATATTTTTCATTAAAGGATTCTAACGGTAAAATTAATTGTGTTATGTTTAAAGGGAAAGCTTATGATTTAGATTTTAAGCTTGAAGAAGGTATGGAAGTTGTAATAAACGCTAGTTGTTCAATTTATCCTATGAATGGATCACTTCAATTATATTGTAATTATATAAGAAAAGAAGGTCTTGGAGAACTACACATTAAATTTGAAAAATTAAAGGCTAAATTATCAAAAGAAGGATATTTTGATGAAGAATATAAAAAAGCTATTCCATCTATGCCAATGAGGATAGGAGTAGTTACATCAGAAACAGGAGCTGTTATTAAAGATATAATTAATGTATCAAGAACTAGAAGTTCGCTTGTAGATATAGTCTTATATCCGGCTCAAGTTCAAGGTGAGGGTGCTTATAAATCTATAATTAAAGGGATTAAATATTTTAATGTGAAAAAAAATGTGGATTTAATAATTATAGGTAGAGGTGGAGGTTCTATTGAAGAACTATGGAATTTTAACGAAGAAGAATTAGCAGTTGAAATATTTAAATCTAATTTACCTATAATATCAGCAGTTGGGCATGAAGTTGATTTTACAATAGCAGATTTTGTGGCGGATGTTAGGGCTTCTACACCATCACAAGCAGCAGAAATTGCAGTTCCACTTGAAAGTGAAATATTGCAAAGAATAAATCAAAATGAAATGAGAATTGAAGAATTGATTATAAATAGACTTTCAGTGGAGAAAAATAGAATCGATAATTTTAGTAAAATATTAAAACTAAATAGTCCTTTAAATAAAATAGTAAATAGTTATTTAGAAGTAGATGGATTAAACTCTAGATTAGCTAGGTCAATTACTAATAAAGTAGAGAGTGAAAAGGTAAAACTTGCAGCTCTAAATGATATGTTGCAGGCCTATAATCCAATGAATGTGTTATCTAAGGGATATAGTATAGTTCAAGATAATAATAAAAATATAATCTCTGAAAAAGAGAAATTAAGTGGAAAAGTTGAAATAAATATAATTTTAAAAGATGGTTCTGTAAAAGGAGTATTTAATCCATTTGAGTAAGGAGTGGTCAATGTGGCAAAGAAAGAGAGTTATAATGATTTAGTAGAAAATCTTCAAAATGTAGTAAAAAATTTAGAAGAAAAAGAACTTAATTTAGAAGATGCCATGAAAGAATATGAAAATGGCGTAAAAATAGTAAATAAACTTTATAAAACATTAAGTACATTAGAGGGGAAGTTAACTACAATTAAGGAAAATGTAGAAGTGGAGATTGATAGTGAAAATGATAATTAATGAGTATAAAGAAGAAATAAATAAATATCTTAGCAAATATTTTGAAAATAAGGGAACATACAATAAGATAGTTTATGATGCTGCAAGTTATAGTTTAAATATAGGCGGAAAGAGAATACGTCCAATATTAACATTATTAACTTACAATTTATATAAAGAAGATTTTAAGAATGCAATAGATATTGCGTGTTCTATTGAAATGATTCATACATATTCACTAATACATGATGATCTTCCATGTATGGATAATGATGATTTAAGAAGAGGAATGCCAACAAATCATAAGAAGTTTGGAGAAGATATTGCAATTTTAGCTGGAGATGCATTATTAAATGAAGCTATGATTTTAATGATGAATTATTCTCTTAAAAATGGTGAAAAAGCATTAACTGCTAGTTTAGAAATTGCAAAAGCAGCAGGTGCTGAAGGTATGATTGGTGGTCAAATTGTTGACATAATAAATGAAGGCAAAAAAATTTCTAAAGAAGAATTAGAATATATGCATTTAAAGAAAACAGGGGAGCTTATAAGAGTTTCTATAGAAGCTGGTGCAATACTTGCAGGTGCACCACAAGATGATATTAATATTTTAAGTGAATTTGGGAAAAAGCTAGGATTAGCATTTCAAATAAAAGATGATATACTAGATTTAGTAGGAGATGTAAAAAAACTTGGTAAAAACATTAGAAGTGATGAAAATAATGAAAAATCAAACTTTGTAACTGTATTTGGATTAGAAAATTGTGAAGAAAAATGTAACTTACTTACAAAGGATTGTTTAGATTTATTAAATAAACTCTCAGTAGATACTGATGTTTTAAAGCAACTTACACTAGAGCTATTAAATAGAGAATTTTAATGTAAGGATTGATAAATTATGGATAAATTATTAGATAAGGCAAATAGTCCTGAAGAAGTGAGAAAGTTATCAAATAAAGAATTGGAAACTTTATCAGAAGAAATAAGAGGATTTTTAATAGAGAGTTTATCTAAAACAGGAGGACATTTATCATCAAACTTAGGTGTTGTTGATTTAACTTTAAGTTTGTTTAAAAGTTTTGATTTAGATAAAGATAAGATAGTTTGGGATGTTGGGCATCAAAGTTATACTCATAAACTATTAACTGGAAGAAAAGAAATGTTCGGTACATTAAGACAATATGGGGGGCTAAGTGGCTTTCCTAAAAGATGTGAAAGTAAGTATGATTCATTTGATACAGGTCATAGTAGTACTTCACTGTCAGCAGCTCTTGGAATGGCAAGAGCGAGAGATATTAAGGGTGAAAAACATGAAGTTATTGCAGTTATAGGTGATGGAGCATTAACAGGTGGAATGTCTTTTGAAGCTTTAAATGATGTAGGATTTAATAAAACAAAGATGATAATTATTTTAAATGATAATCAAATGTCTATTTCAAAAAATGTAGGTGGATTATCTAGTCATTTAAATAAAATAAGAGTTGAGCCTAAATATAATAAGTTAAAATCAGATATAAATACATCTTTAAATTCATCAGATGTAGGCAAGAAAATTGCCCATTATATAGGTAAAATTAAAGATGGAGTAAAACAAGTTGTTGTTCAATCTATGTTATTTGAAGATATGGGAATTAAATATATTGGACCAATAGATGGACACGATATAAGTGTGATGAATGAAGTGTTTAAAAAGGTTAAACAAATAGATGGACCTGTAATTATACATACTATAACTTGTAAAGGTAAGGGATATGAACTGGCAGAGAAGAATCCAAAGAAATTTCATGGTGTTGGATCTTTTGACCCAGAAAATGGAGAATTAAAACCATCAAATGGTAAAAATTATTCTAAAGTTTTTGGCGATACTATGATAGATATTGCAAAAAATGATGAAAAGGTAGTTGCAATTACTGCAGCCATGCCAGATGGAACTGGTCTTACAGATTTTGCTCGTGAATTCCCAAATAGAATATTTGATGTTGGAATAGCAGAGCAACACGCAACTACACTGGCAGCTGGAATGGCAAGTCAAGGATTAAGACCTGTATTTGCAGTATATTCAACATTTCTGCAAAGAGCATTTGATCAGATTATACATGATGTATGTATTCAAGAAATGCCTGTAACTTTTGCAATAGATAGAGCTGGAATAGTTGGGGAAGATGGAGAAACACATCAAGGGATATTTGACATTTCTTATTTAAGTCAAATACCAAATATGAATATATTAGCACCTAAGTCATTAGATGATTTACCACTTATGCTTAGATGGGCTGTAAACTCTAATATGCCAGTTGCAATAAGATATCCAAGAGGTGGAGATGTTTTAGAAGATATTAAACCACTAGATGAAATAAAATATGGAAAATGGGAAAGAGTAATAGAGGGAGAAAAAGTTGCGATAATAGCAGTAGGAAAAATGGTACAACATGCAATTATGGCAAGAAGAAAACTAGAAGAAGTGGGAATAAACCCATTAATAATAAGTGCTAGTTTTGTTAAGCCTCAGGATATAGAATTATTAAAGGAATTAGTAGAGAGTGGTTATAATATAGTAACTATAGAAGATAATATTATAAATGGTGGTTTTGGTAGTTTTGTTTTAAGTAATTTATTCAGTCTTGGATTTAGAAATAAATTTAAAGCTTTAGGATTTGAAGATAACTTCATTCCCCATGGGTCAGTTAACATATTATATAGAGAAGCAAAACTTGATGCTGATGGGATAGCAGAATCAATTATAGAACTTCAAAGATAAAGGAGAGTAACATGTCAGTGAAAAAAGAAAGAATAGATGTACTTTTAGTAGAGAAAGGTATAATCCAATCAAGAGAAAGAGCAAAAACTAATATAATGGCAGGTAAAATTTTTGTAGATGGTCATAGAGTAGATAAAGTTGGGGAAAAGGTTAGTGTTGATGCAGAAATAATATTTAAAGGTGAGGATATTCCTTATGTAAGCAGGGGAGGACTGAAGCTTGAAAAGGCAATGAAGTCTTTTGATATATCATTAGATGGTAAAGTATGTATGGATATTGGAGCTTCAACAGGTGGATTCACAGACTGTATGCTACAAAATAATGCAAGTAAGGTTTTTGCAGTTGATGTGGGATATGGACAGTTCGCTTGGAAGCTTAGAACTGATGAAAGAGTAGTCTGTATGGAAAGAACTAATATAAGATATGTTACACCTGAGGAAATTGGAGAAAAGTTAGATTTTGCATCAATAGATGTTTCTTTTATATCATTAAAAACAATAATGCCAGCAACAATAAATCTTTTAAAAGAAGATGGTGAGGTTGTAGCTTTAATTAAGCCACAATTTGAAGCTGGTAGAGATAAGGTTGGTAAAAAAGGTGTTGTACGTGATATAAATGTTCATAAAGAAGTAGTAACTAAAATAGTAGAGTATTTAATATCAAAAGAGTTAAATGTACTTGGATTAAGTTATTCTCCAATTAAAGGGCCAGAAGGAAATAGAGAGTATCTTGTTTACTTTAGTAAAAATAAAGAAAAGACATCGAGTTTTAAAATGGAGCAAATTGATGAAATAGTAGAGATATCACATAATCAATTATAAGTATAAAGATTTATGGGTGTCTGGAGGGGTTATGAAAAATATTATAATAGCTATAAATCCATTAAAGGATGAGGGGAATAAAATCCTTAATTTGGTGCTATCAAAAGTTCAGAAGGTATTTGAAGATTCTAAAATAATAGTTTTGGATAGCTATAAGATTTCTGAACATGATTTTATAGAAAAAATAGATATTGTTATGGTTCTTGGTGGAGATGGAACAATTTTGGGTGTAGCAAGAGAATTAGTAGGGAGAAGTAATGCACCTATAATTGGAATTAACATTGGAAACCTAGGTTTTTTATCTAGCGTTGAAATATCAGATTTAGATATTGCTATGGAAAAATTAAAGAATGGAAGATATGAAATTCAAAATAGAATGATGCTTGAATGTAACTTAGCAATGAAAGAAATTGAAAATAGGCGAAATGCTCTTAATGATATTGTTGTTGCTCGTGGGACATTATCTCGCATGGTAAAATTTCAGGTTTTCATAGATGGTAAGAGGTATTACAGTTTTAAGGGCGATGGGCTAATAATTGCAACACCAACAGGATCTACAGCATATTCTTTTTCAGCAGGAGGGCCATTTGTATATCCGAATGTAGATGTTATTACAGTTACGCCTATATGTCCACAGACAAAAGGAATGCAAACTATTGTATTAAATAGTGATAGTGAAATAGAAATTATGGCTGAAAATGGAGAAGAAGAAATATATATAACATTTGATGGACAAAAGGCTATTAAATCTAATAAAGAGGCAATAATAAGAATAAGAAAAGCAGAAAAGTATGCAAAGATTGTATTACTTGATGATTATGATTATTTTAAAGTATTAAGGACAAAGATAATAAATAATTCTAAAGAATGTGAAGGTGATTAATTTGAAACCTAGAAGACATAGTAAGATTTTAGAAATAATTAATGAAAAAGATATAGAAACACAAGAAGAATTAGCAGAGGAATTAAAAAGCGCAGGGTTTGATGTAACACAGGCTACAGTATCAAGAGATATAAAAATATTAAAATTAATAAAAATGCAGAGTCCTTCAGGAAGTTATAGATATATTGCATCATCTACAGAGCAAAGAGATATAAATGATAAACTATCTAGCATTTTATCAAATGCAGTTGTATCAGTAGAAAATGTAGATAAATTTGTAGTTGTAAAGACGTTAAGTGGGTCTGCAAATGCAGCAGCAGAAGCTATAGATACATTGATTCCTTCAGAAATTGCAGGAACTATAGCGGGAGATGACACTATATTTATATTAGTTAGAAATATAGAAAAAGCTGAAGACTTAGTATCTAAATTAAGAAAAATGATTATATAATTTCTTATATAAAATGTATAAGGCTTATTAGAATTAATTTTAAATAAACTTTAAATTTTTTTTCTTTTTAAAGTTTAAAAGTGAGTAAGTATTTAAAAGGTGGGGTAGAATGTTATTACAGTTGAATATTAAAAACTTTGCTTTAATTCAGGAATTATCTGTTGAATTTGGAGAGGGTTTTAACATACTATCAGGTGAAACAGGAGCAGGTAAATCTATATTAATTGATACTATAGATTATGTTCTTGGGGGAAAGTTTTCAAAGGATTTAATTAGATATGGTGAACAGAAGACTTTTGTTGAAGCTGTTTTTTCTATAGAAAATGAAGATATTTATAAAATTCTTGAGGAACTTGAAATTGAAGCTGATGATATATTAATAATTTCAAGAGAAACTACTATTTCAGGTAAGAGTATAATAAAGATTAATGGTAAGTCCGTTGTACTAATTTATCTTAAAAAAATAAGAGAAAAGTTACTGGATATACATGGACAACATCAAAATCAAAATTTATTACATAAATCTTCTCATATTGAATATTTAGATAGTTTTTGTGGATCAGAGATAGATGAATTACTTGAGGAATTTACTGTTTTAAAAGATGAGTATAATAATATAAAAGAAAAAATAGAAAGTCTAAAAGGTAATGCAGATAGAGAAAAGCTTATAGACTACACTAAGTTCCAAATGGAAGACATTGAAAAGGGGAAACTAAGAAGTGGTGAAGAAGAAGAACTTAGAGAAGAGTTTAACTTATTATCAAATGCAGAAAAAATATCTTTAGCACTTGCTAATTCTTATGCTAATTTAGATGCACCTAAGGAAGGTATGTCTGTTTTGGAAGGATTATCTAAGGTTATAAATGAATTATCTTTTGTAGAAGAGCATTTTGAAAAAATTAAAGATAAAAGGGAACAGATTGAAGGCGCATTTTATATAATTGAAGAATCTTCAAGAGAAATAAGAGATTTAATGAATGAAGTTTATTATGATGAAATAGCACTAGAAAAAATAAATTCAAGAATATACGAAATAAGTATGTATAAAAAAAAGTATGGTGAAACTGTTGAAGATGTACTTGAATATTATAATAAACTTAAAAGAGAATATGATGAACTAGTTAACTCAGAACAAATAATTATGGAACTTAAAGAAAAGTCTAATAATATTGTTAAAAAAATGAAGGTTTTAGGAGATAAAATGCATTTAATTAGAAGTAAAAATGCACAAATTTTAGAATCTGAAATAAAAGAAGAGTTATCTTATGTAGGTCTTGAAAAAGCTATTATTAAAATTCAAGTTGATTTAGTAGAAACATTTAATAGTAAAGGCTATGATGATGTAACATTCTTAGTTTCAACTAATCCAGGGGAACCATTAAAATCACTTGAAAAAGTTTTATCTGGTGGTGAGCTATCGAGAATAATGCTTGCACTTAAATGTGTATTTGTTGGTAAGGATAAAATACCTACATTAATATTTGATGAAATAGATACTGGTATAAGTGGAACTATTGCAAAAAGAGTTGGAGAAAAAATGTATCAAGTATCTACAAAACATCAAGTTTTATGTATAACCCATCTACCACAAATATCAGCTTTATCAGATTGCCATTATTTTGTATCTAAAACAGTTAAGGATAGTAAGACATTTACTCAAATAAGGACACTATCTAAAGAAGATAAAATTAAAGAGATTGCAAAAATGATTGGTGGAGATGAAATAAGTGATGTTACTTTAGAAAATGCCTCAGAAATGGTTAGCTTCGCTAAACTTAAAAAATCTGAAATAAGAAATTTATATAATTAGTACATAATATGTACATATAATGTAAAGAATAAAATCATGGTAAATTACCATGGTTTTATTTTTTTTATTAAAAATTAAGTTAACTATTAATATTTAACTATTATAACAATGTTAGTACAGCATATAAAAAACGCTGAAAGGGAAACTTAAAGACAGAAGCAAAGGAGGAGATAATATGTCATATAAAGTTTTTAAAAAATGTAGTATCATAGTGGCTCCAATCTTGATTCTGGGATTGATTACTTTCTTTAGTTTAAGGAATATACCAGAAGTTGTTTATGTTAATGATTCAGTTGTAACTTCTGATATTTCCTTACCTAAAACAAGCGTCTTTAATAAACTAAATTATACAAAAGATAAACTAAGAGTAAATTTTTTAGGGATTATACCATTAAAATCGGTGCAAGTTCAAAAAATAAATGACTTAGAAGTTTATCCAGGTGGAACTAGTGTAGGTGTGAGGTTATCTACACAAGGAGTTTTAGTTGTGGGACATTCTGAAATAGAGACAGAAGAAGGTAAAATTGAAAGCCCAGCTAAAAATGCAGGAATAGAACTTGGAGATTTAATTGTAAAAATAAATGGAGAAGAAATTCAAAGTTCTAAAGACCTATCTAAAAAAATTAAAAATATCAAATCAGAAAAAATAACTATGGAATTGATTAGGGATGAAAAAAATATTTCAACAGAAGTAATTTTGCTGAAGGAAAAAGAAGAATATAAACTGGGTTTATGGGTACGAGATTCTACAGCAGGTATAGGAACTTTAACGTTTTATCATAAAGAGACATCAACTTTTGGTGCATTAGGTCATCCAATTACTGATGGCGATACTAATAAGGCTTTTGTAATAAAACAAGGAGATTTACTATCTTCATCAATATTAAGTGTTAGAAAAGGTGAAAAAGGTATTCCGGGAGAACTAAAAGGGTTATTTATAAATGATAAGGTGAATATAGGATCAATAGAAAAGAATACAAAAGCTGGAATTTTTGGTAGAACTGAAAATCCAATAGTTAATAATCTATATAATAAGCCTATAAAGGTTGGGTTTAGAAATGATATCAAAGAAGGTCCTGCAAAAATAATTACATCAATAGATGAGACTGGACCTAAAGAGTATGATATAGAAATAGTAAAATTGTTAGCACAAGATACTCCAGGAGCTAAGAGTATGGTTATAAAAGTAACAGATTCTGAGTTAATAGAAAAAACTGGTGGTATAGTTCAAGGAATGAGTGGAAGTCCAATTATACAAGATGGTAAATTAGTTGGCGCTGTTACACATGTATTAATAAATAAACCAGATGTAGGATATGGGATTTATATTGAATGGATGTTAAAGGATGCAGGAGTTTTAGATTAGATATATAATTAAGGGATATTACAAAATATAGTATTTATTTTGTAATATCCTTAAAATTTTATTTTTAAAATAGACTTTTGTATATTAAAGTAATTATATATAAGTTATAATAAGACTAAAAAAGTGTAATAAACTTAATTAACTAAAAAAAAGGATAAATATTAAGTAGTTATTAAACTTAATTATAAAATAAAAGTA
>X276_Barnacle_Goose__coassemble_392_pt1 | contig 15777 bp, 12 predicted proteins | sample X276_Barnacle_Goose__metabat2_low_PE_010 | metagenome-assembled genome bin X276_Barnacle_Goose
TCTAAATGAAACTTTTTTTGTTTGTTCGCATCTCTGCTACTCATTTATAATAACATAATTCTAAATTTATAGCAATAGTTTTATTTAAATTAAAGTTTTGTATATAAATATCATTAATTAGAGTTACTCATAATTTAATATGAAAACTTACATTTACTTATTAGCTAATTATTTATTTGATATCTTATTACATTTAAATCAATAGCATTTCCTGGGACATATATAAATTTATATGTATCATTAAATACAGTTATTGATATAATTAATATTAAATCCTTTTAACATATAATCATTGGTCCAACTTCAGTTTGTATTATTGACAGATCTTTTTTATATATGCTCTTCATTACTTCTACTAATTTTTTTTCATACCCTGATTTTTTACAATCTATATTTCCAACTATATTATTTTGGTTTAATACAATTATTCTATCAGCATATCTTAAAGCTAAATTAATATCATGTAATGTAATTAAAGAAATTAAATTCTTATCTTTTATAAGATTCTTTAAGAAAGAAAAAAAATCATATTGTTTCACATAATCTAAAAATGTATTAGGCTCGTCTAAAAGTAGTATCTTGCATTTTTGTATTAAAATTCTCCCTAAATATACTAGTCTTCTTTCTCCTCCACTTAACTCAGCTATAGTTTTACCTTTTAGATGTTCTATGTTAAGTTCCTTTAAAACATTATCAACTAACTTATAATGTTCCTCATTTGGAACTTCAAACATGCTTAAATAAGGTGTTATTCCCATGAGTATTATATCTTCCGCATAATAACTTTGATTACTGTGGATATTTTGTGGTATATAAGATATAAGTTTTCCTAGCTCTTTATTTTTTAACTTAGTTATTTCACTTTGCCCAAATTTTATTTTCCCAGACTTAGAAGGTATTAATCCCACTATAGATTTTAGTAAAGTTGTCTTACCTGCTCCATTAAGTCCTACAAGCACTGTAAATTCTCCATTTATTAAGTCCAAATTAATATTATTTAATATTTCTTTTTTCCCATAGGATACATATAAATTTTCTATTAATAGTTTTTCATCCATATTATTTTCCCTTTCTATTTAATAGATATACTAAAAATGGTGCTCCTACTAATGAAGTTAATATACTTATAGGTATCTCTGTAGTTGTTATAGTTCTAGCTATAGTATCTGCAAGGAGCAATATAATTCCTCCAGCTAGAAATGTTATTGGTATATTATTAAATATATCATCCTTACAATAAGATTTTACAATATGAGGAGCTAATATTCCTATCCAACTTATAACCCCTGCTACTGATACAACTGATGATACCAAAAGTGTTGCACTAAATATAATAACTGTTCTTACTACTTTTACATTAACTCCTAATAATTTTGCTTGGCTATCTCCCATTGTCAATACCTTTAACTTCCATCTAAACTTATATATTATAATTGTAGATATTAAAACTAGTATAGATACATAAAATACATTTGACCAACTACTATTATAAAAACCTCCCATAAGCCAAAAATCTATAGCTGGTAGTTCTTTATACGGATCAGCAAAATATTTTATTATCATAATAAAAGATGATGATATTGCGCCTGTAACTATTCCCGATATAACTAATGATAATACCCTATTACTTTTCATTGATTTTGAAAGAATAATAGAAAATATTACTGCTGCTATTCCAAAAATAAATGATATACTTTGAAGTAGTAATGGTGATGCCGATAAAAATACTATTCCAAGTGCTGCTCCTAATGAACATCCTGAACTAACGCCTAGTACATCTGGTGATATTAATGGATTTTGAAATATACTTTGGAATACCATACCTGATAATGCCAAAGCACCACCACTTACTACAACTAACATTACCCTTGGTAATCTTATATTAAAAATCAAACTAAATTCTTGCTTAGAACCTCCTCCTGTAAAGATATGAACTATATCAACAAGACTTAACTCATATCTTCCTAAAGTAAGAGATATCATTATTAATATAAGTAGTGTAATAATATGAAGAGGCATATAATGTTTTTTCATTAAAGACCTATTTCTGCATCACTTACTTCTAAATTAAAGAAATCTTTATAAAATTCTTTTGCATCCTTTTTAAAGCTATCAACACTGTATATATCAGAATGAAGGTTAGACGTAAGCCAAAGCATACCTAAAATTGATGATGGTGTTGGATAATCCCATGGCTCTATTGTTGATGGGAAAACATATACCTTTTTATTCTTTACAGCATTTATATCTTGTAATCTAGAATCATTTAATACATCGTCTATACCGTATGAAGCATATCCTACAATATAAATATAATCTGGATTATATTTAATTAATTGTTCTACAGAGATGTTTGTCCAATATCCATCTGTTAATTCAGATGTTACATTATTTCCTCCTGAAGCTTCAAACATATAGTTTTGATACATTTTTGAAGTACAAGTCTTTAATATGTTATCTGTTCCACCTAAATATACATTAGGTTTATTTTCTACATCATTAGTTAAATCCTCTACTTTTGCTAAAGTATCTTCATAATATTTTATAAATTCATTTGATTTTTCTTCTGCCCCTATAGCTGTTCCAAGCATTTTTACTGTACTCATAAAAGTATCTAAATCTTCTGGTTCTATAGCTAATACAGGTATACCAAGTTCTTCAAATTGAGGTATAAAATCTTGTAATCTAGTTGGTATAATTACTAAATCAGGATTTAAATTCATACATTCTTCTACATTTATCTCTTTTCCTGTTCCTACTCCAGGTAATTCTAAAAACTCTGGTGCAACCTTTTTATACATCTCTCTATTTTTAGCATTTTTTTCTATACCAACAACTTTATCTTGAACACCTAATCCAATAAGCATTGAAGTTGACACATAATAACTCGATACTATTCTATTTACCTCTCCCTTTATTTCAACTTTTCTTCCTAATTGATCTTCCACAGTAATAGTAGCATTTTCTTTTGGTACTTCCTCTTTTTTGTAACTACATCCCGCAAATAACATGGCTGATAACATAGTAGCTAATAATAATGAAATACCTTTATTTATCTTTTTCATAATTTAATCTCCTTCCTATTGCTATTAATAATCTCTATAGCTTTTCTTTTTATATATCTGAAATCCTAAGTTTTTTCTAGATCAATAATTAGGGTATTTTTCAAATTTCTTATATCATTTAAAAACTTTATATCCTTCTTCTTAATAACTCCCAAACAAGGCTTGTCCCTCATTAAAACCTCTTTATATATTGAGAGGAGAATCAAATAAATGATTCCCCTCTCAATATTTTATTATTTCTTAGCTATTACTTCTATTTCTACACAAGCATCCATAGGTAGCTTGGCTACTTGAACACAACTTCTTGCTGGTGGATTTTCTTTGAAGTATGTAGCATAAACTTCGTTCATTGCTACAAAATCATTTAAATCTTTTAAAAATACAGTAGTTTTAAATACATTATCTAAAGAAACCCCTGCTTTTTCTAAAATAGCTTTGCAATTTTCTAAGCTTTGTTTAGTGGCTTTCTTTATTTCAGTTTCTAAAACCTTTGTTTCTGGATTAAGTGGTAATTGTCCTGAAGTATATATTAATTCTCCTACTTCCACTCCTTGTGAATATGGACCTATAGCTGCTGGTGCTTTTTCTGTATTAATTATTTTTTTCATCTTTTAATTCCTTCTTTCTTATTTTTTTTTGTAAAATGTCTTTTTAAGTGGTAGATCTGTTCTAAAGTTACCATCAAACTTATAATATGCTCCTTGAGCTGCTGGTGCTGTTGGGATACATGTTATTTCACCTATTCCCTTTGCTCCAAATGATAACTCCTGAGTATTCTTTTCTATTATAATTGCTACTATTTTAGGAACTTGAGTAGCTCTTAATAATCCTAGTGTACCAAACTTAACCTTTGGGATACTGTTTTCTATAGGATAATCTTCAGTTAATGCATAACCTAATCCCATAACTACTCCACCTTCAATTTGTCCTTCTACATTCTTAGGATTTATAGCTTTCCCAACATCATGAGCTGCTATAACTTTTTCAAGCTTACCATTTTCGTCTAAAATTACTACTTGAGTAGCATATCCATAAGCCACATGACTAACTGGATTTTCTTTAGGACTTCCCATCTTGTCAGTATCACTTAAATATTCTCCATCAAATGTTTGTCCATTAAGTTCTTCTAAAGTTTTATCCTTCAAAGCTTCTTTTAACTTCATTGCGGCTACTCTAGTAGCTTCTCCAGTAAATACTGTTTGTCTTGACGCTGTAGTAGTTCCTGAATCTGGAGTAATTTTAGTATCAGGCATTTCATAAACTATTTTTTCTGTAGGAATTCTTAATACTTCTCCAACTATTTGCACTGTTAAAGTACCTAACCCTTGTCCTATACAAGCTGCTGATGTTCTAATATGAACTTTTCCATCTACAACTGCAATTTTACACCTACCTGTATCAGGTATCCCTACTCCAACACCTGCATTTTTAATTGCACAAGCTATACCTGCTCTATCTTTATTCCTATAATATTCTTCTTTAACAGCTTCTAAAGTTTCTACTAAAGCTGCTCCTTCATCTACTATCTGCCCATTAGGTAATACATCACCCGGTCTAACAGCATTTAACATTCTTATTTCAAATGGATCAATTCCAACTAATTCTGCAAGCTTATTTAAATTACATTCTGTAGCAAAACATGATTGAGTTACTCCAAAACCTCTAAAAGCTCCTCCTGGAGTATTATTTGTATAAACAGCCTTTCCATCTATATCAATATTTTGATAATTATATGGTCCTGCCGCATGTGTACAAGCCCTTTGTAAAACTGGACCCCCTAGAGATGAATATGCTCCTGTATCTGAAATTATCTCAGCTTTTAGTGCTGTTAATTTACCATTTTCATCACAAGCTGATGTAAATATCATTTCCATAGCATGACGTTTTGTACTAACTATAATACTTTCTTGCCTATTAAGAAGCATCTTTACAGTTCTCTTTGTTAAGTAAGCTAGTAACGCTGTATGATGTTGACAACACATATCCTCTTTTCCACCAAAGCCTCCACCTACATACTTAGCTACAACTCTTACCTTATCTTTTTCTAATCCTAACAAAGATGATATTTCTCTCATGTCATCATAAATACTTTGAGTACCTGTATAAACTAATAATCCATCTTCTTCTGGCACTGCCACTGCACATTCTGGTTCTAAATAGGCATGCTCAGTAAATGGAACAGTATATCTATTAGTAGTAACATACTTAGAGTTTTTTATTGCCTCATCTGCATTACCTCTAATTAAATGCTCATGAGATAATAAATTACCAGTACTATGAACTAAAGGCGCTCCTTCTTCTAATGCTTCTCTTGGTGTAGATAAAGGCTTTAACTCTTCGTATTCAACCTTTATAAGATTCATAGCTTTTTTTGCTATCTCTTCAGTCTCTGCTGCTACTAAAGCTAGTGCATCTCCTAAATATCTAGTTTCTTCTCCTACTTCTATAAGTGCAGGAGTATCTTTTTGTATGTGTCCTAAATATCTTTTACCTGGTATATCCTGAGCTAAAACTATTTTTACAACACCTTCTAATTTTTCAGCCTCAGAAATATCTATACTTAATACCTTTGCTCTAGGATATTTACTTCTTAAAGCAACTCCATGTATCATATTTTCCATTCTAATATCATCTGTGTATTCAGCTATTCCAAGTACTTTATCCTTAGCATCTATTCTTGCCATAGGCTCTCCTACTAGTCCTTTACAACTTACTTTAGGCACTTCTTTTTCTTCTCTAAATATTCTAGCTGCCATCATAATAGCTTTTTCTATTTTTATATATCCCGTACATCTACATATATTACCTATAAGAGCCTTTTTTATGTCTTCAGACGTAGGATCTAAAGTTCTATTAAATAAACCCTTTGCACTTATAACCATTCCAGGTATGCAAAACCCACATTGTACTGCACCTGCTTCTGTAAACGCATATGCAAATACATCTCTTTCTCTTTCTGTAAATCCTTCTATAGTAGTTATTTCTTTACCATTAACCTTTTCAGTTGTTAATATACATGCCTTAATGGTCTTTCCATCAAGTAAAACCATACATGTCCCACAAGCCCCTTCTGAACATCCATTTTTAACTGATGTTATGTTGCAATCTTCTCTTAAATAGTTGAGAAGTTTTTTATTCTCATCTACAGAGTGCTTTTTTCCATTAAGGATAAACTCATACATAGTTCTATCTCCTTTCTTAACTCAATATATTTCTTGAAATATATTTTCCTGAAGGCTCTATATCTAAAACAACTCCATTCTCTACAACCTTTTTCCCATTTAACAATACCATTAATATGTCCATGTTCTTTTCAAAACCTTCATAGGGCGTATAATCAACTTCTTCATAATTTTTACTTGCTTTTGTAATTATCTTTCCCATAGTATCTTTAATGACTACTAAATCAGCTTTACTACCAACCAATACCTCACCTTTATTTGGGTAAAGTCCAAATATTTTCGCTGGATTAGTAGATAAAACTCTTACCATATCATTTATAGATATTAAATTTTTACATACTCCATAGCTATACATTAATTGAAGCCTTTGCTCTACACTTGGTATCCCATTTGGAATCTTACTAAAATCAATCTTTGCATTAAGTCTTTTATCACTATAATTGAAAGAACAATGATCTGTAGCTACTGTATCAATTTCTCCATTTTTAATAGCCTTCCACAAAGCTTCATTATCTTCCTTTTCTCTTAAAGGAGGCGACATAACATATTTAGCTCCTTCTAATCCTTCATCACTTTCTAATTCATATAAACTCTTGTCTAGTAAAAGATAATGAGGACAAGTTTCTACAAATACCTTAACTCCATCAGCTCTAGCTTTTCTTATTTCCTCTAATGCAATTTTTGAGCTTAAATGAACTATAAATACTGGATAATCTACTTTTTTAGATATATTTATAACCATTTTCACAGCTTCTAACTCAACTTTAGAATCTCTTGAAGTTTCATGATACTTTATAGCTTTTTTACCTTCTTTTATTAACCCATCTATGTTTTCTATAATTTTATCTCCATTTTCACAATGAAAAGATATTAAAGCTCCTAAAGTCTTTGCCTTTTCTAAAGCTTTTGTTATTTGCTGCTCATCTACCTGAAGAGTATTCTTATATGCCATATACATTTTAAAAGATGTAATCCCATTTATAACCATAGTTTCCATTTCTTTTTCTATTTTATCACTATATTCACATAATGTCATGTGAAAACTATAATCGGAATAGCAGCCGGACTTAGTTTTTTCTTTATATATATCTAAGGCCTGGCTTAAACTTTCACCTCTATGACAATTAACAAAATCTATTATTGTAGTAGTACCTCCTGCAATTGCAGCCTTTGTACCACTTTGGAAATTATCTGTTGTCCTTATATTAGGTAATTCTAAATCGAAGTGAGTATGGGCATCTATAGCTCCAGGTAAAATATAGCATCCGCTTACATCTATAATCTCATCTCCATGACATTCTAAATTATACCCAATAGATTTAATAATCTCATTTTCAATTCTTATGTCACTTTTTATAGTTTCCTCACTTTTTACTATATAGGCTCCCTTTAGCACAATTCCCATAATCACAATCTCCTTTTAATTATTTATATTGTATTGTTAATGCTTTTTTTGGACATCTAGTAACACATAACCCACATCCAAAACATTTATCTGCATCTATCACTAACTCTTCTTCAATTTCTATTGCATCATATACGCAACTTGTTTTACATATTTTACATTTTATACATAAATCATTGTTAACTACTGGTGGTATAGATTCTATTCTAAAATTTCTTTCCTCTGCTTTCTTATGAGATAGTCCAACTATTTCATTTACATCCTTATATCCATGGGCATCTAAGAATTCATTTAATTCTTTTGCTATCTTTCCGTAAACTCCTGGTCCTTTTAATATAGCTTCTGTACAAACTTCTACTGCACTTGCTCCAGCCATTAACATTTCAGCTGCATCTCTTCCACAAGTTACTCCACCAACACCTATTATTGGAATATTAACTACTTTTGATGCATCATAGATATTTCTTATAGCAGTTGGTCTTATTGGTGCTCCTGAAAGCCATCCATAACCTGATTCACTTCCCATTATTGGATATCCTGTTTCTGTATCAATAGCCATACATGGTCCTAGTGAATTTATCATAACTAATCCATCTGCTCCAGCATCTTCTAATGCCTTTGCAATTGTTTGAATATCTGTATGTGGACTCATTTTCATAAATACTGGACAGTCTAAGGCTTTTTTAGCTGCCTTCATAGCTTCTACTATTGGTCCAACATCTGTACCAACATAGTGAGTGGATAACTCTACTGCATCAGCATAAGGTTTAACTAATGGTGCTACCTTTGCTATTTGCTCTGGACTATATCCCATACTTATTATCATAGGAACTCCAGCTTCCTTAGCTCTCTTATATTCCTTTTCTATCCATTGCTCTTTTGGTAGTTCTGACCATAATTCTGAATTTAAGAATCCTGAATTTGTGTTTGCCATACAAGGTCTTGGAACTGGTGCTGGCTCTACAGATATTGTCTTTGTAACAAGGCCACCTGCTCCACCCTTAACTGCTTCAACACAAAGATCTCCATCCTTTGCACCTGGTCCTGCTGCTGTAAATACTGGGTTATTAAATTCCATTCCTAATATATTAACTTTTAAATTAGCCATAATTTGCACTCCCCCTAGTAATTAATATTTTTTATTTACTTACTGAATTATTATTTTTTTCCACACTTATCTTTTTTTGATCAAAAACATTAAAGAATATATTTAGTAAAACCGCTGATAAACTACCAGTTGTTATTCCACTATCAAATATTGTTTGAACCCAATTTGGAAAATTACCGTAAAAAGCATTGTTTGCAAGTGGTATCATAGCAAGTCCAACACTTACTGCTACTATAATTCCATTTTTAGTACCATCAAATTGAACCTTAGTTAAAGTTTTTATTCCTCCAACTAGTACCATTCCAAACATTGCAAATCCTACTCCTCCAAGAACTTGCTTAGGAATTTGACCCATAACAGCTCCAAATTTAGGTACAAAACTTAATAATAATAGTATTATTCCTGCGTAAACTCCAACAAATCTAGATTTTATTCCTGTTAATCCTACAAGACCTGTATTTTGAGCAAAAGGAGTTATAGGAAACGTATTAAATACACCAGCTAGTAATGTTGAAATTCCATCTGCTGTAAGTCCTCTTCTAATATTTTCTTCTGTTACTTCTTTATCAGTCATTTCATGAATAGCTATCATATTTCCAACTGACTCAGTCATAAGAACAAGCATTATAAGTACCATTGATATTACTGCTGAAATTTGGAATGTTGGCATTCCAAATTTTAGTGGTACATTTATACTAAACCAAGAAGCCTCAGCTACTGAGCTAAAGTCAGCCATTCCAAAAGGTATTGAAATTAGTGTTCCAATTACTATTGCGAATAAAATAGCTGCACTATTCCATATTCCCTTTATATACTTAAATAGTACTAATGTAATAACTAGAACTGTAAAAGATAGAGCAACTTCACCCATTGTTGCAGGATTTGCTTTTCCTCCTGTTATCCACTTAATTCCTACAGGCATTATTGATATTCCTATTACTAAAACTACAGTACCTGTAACTACCCTTGGAAAAAACTTTATTAACTTTCCAAAGATAGGGGCTATTAGCAAGCAAAATGCTCCTGCTGCTATAACGGCTCCAAAAACATTTGTCATTGCCACGTCTTTTCCTCCAGAGCTTCCAGCTATTATTGCTAAAATTCCTGATACTGCCGCAAAACTTGTACCTTCAATAATTGGAATTTTTGCTCCTGCAATATTTTTTAAACCTACAGTTTGAATTAAAGTACCTATGCCAGCCATAAATAGACCCGCACTGATTAAAAAAACTATTTCCACATGGCTTAATCCCGCTGCCTCACCAACCATAAGTGGTACAGCGACTGCTCCAGCACACATTGCCATAACATGTTGTAGTGAAAAAATCCAAGCTTTTGAAAATGGTATTTTTTCATCTACTGGAGGAATAACTTTAATATTTTTTTCCTCTCCCATATCCTCAATTCCTTCCTTTAAATTCTATTCCATAGTTTTTTGCTTACTTCCCTTGATTTTTCTAATATCTTCTTTTCATCTACATTAATTAATTTTCCATCTTCAACTACTATTTCCCCATTAACAATAGTAGTGTGAACTGATTTTCCCATAAACCCAAATAATATATGAGAATTGTAATTTGTTTCATCCATAGGTGTTGAAGGATTATAATCTACTATTATTACATCTGCATTAGCATCCTTTTCTATTACACCAAAGCTTCCATCAAAATGTGTTTCTGCTATTTTTCTATTATTTTCAAAAAGCATCTTAGGTACTTCTCCCCAAGCTACAGATGGATCTTGTAGATGATGTTTGTGAATTATATTTGCTACTTTCATAGATTCAAACATATCTGATGTATAGCCATCTGTTCCAAGTCCAACTGTAATTCCTCTATTTATAAGATCTATAGCTGGAGAAACTCCAACTGCATTTCCCATATTTGATTCTGGATTATGAACTACATTAGTTTTTCTTTTTACTAATAAATCTTTTTCATTCTCATTAATATGAATACAATGGATTGCTAATGTCTTAGGTCCTAAAATATTAAATTTATCTAGTCTCTCTACTACTCTCATTCCATGTTCCTCTTCACATTGAGTCTCATCCTTTAGTCCTTCTGCAATATGAACATGATAACCACAATCTAATTCTGCTACTGCTTTAGCACATTTTTCTAAAGATTTGTCTGAAAGAGTAAGGCTTGCATGTAGTCCAAATAGCGCTTTGCTCATATTATCATTTAGATTATTACAATGTTTTATATAATCTACATTTTCTTTTATTCCCTTTTCAACTATTTCAATACCATCTCTATCAGATACTTCATAACATAACGAAGTTCTTATTCCTAGTTCCTTTGCAACCTCACCTATTTGAAATAAGCTTCCTTCTATATTATTTGGACTTGCATGATGATCATAAAAAGTTGTTACTCCATACTTTAAGCTATCCATTAATGTACTATAAGCACTATACTTTACATCTTCTAATGTTAATTTTCTATCTAGTCTCCACCAAAGATTGTTTAAAATATCTATAAAATCCTTTGAACTCGGTCCATCTAAATTCATACCTCTAGCAAAAGCACTATATATATGCCCATGGGTATTTATTAATCCAGGCATTATTACTTTGCCATCAGCATCTATATATTCTGCCTCTCTATATTTCTCCTTCATATCCCCTGTTTTACCAAAGTCAACTATCTTTGTATCAGCTACAACAACTGCTCCATCTTGAAAAAATGGATTACTATTATTGTGTGTTATCAACCTTCCATTACCTATAATAATCATAAGAACCTCCTACTTTTTTCTAAGTACTTTTCCAGCTTTTATTTTTTTATACTCTCCATCTTCAATAACTACGTTTCCATTTATAATCACATAATTTATACCTTCTGAATGTTGAATTGGCTCTTCAAATGTTGCTAAATCTTTTATAGTATCTTTGTTAAAAATTACTATATCTGCAAAGTATCCTTCTTGTAAAATCCCTCTATCATTTATTCCAAATGCTTTTGCTGCCTTTCCTGACATCTTCCTAATAGCTTCTTCTAATGTCATTATTTTAAGCTCTCTCACAAATCTTCCAAGGAATCTCGGGAATGATCCATAAGCTCTAGGATGTGGTCTTCCAGAAAGTAATCCATCTGTACAAAGATTTTGCTCTGGTAATTTCATAAATTTAATAATATGCTCTTCCTTGCCATAGTAATCTACCATTCCTACTGCATTTTCCTCTTCTAAAAGTAAATCAAAAGTAGCATTTAAAGGATCTTTTCCTCTCATCTTCCCAAGCTCAACTAAATTCTTTCCAATGACATCTTGATTTTTTTCAGTTTTTACTGAAGTAACATATATAGCTTCTACTCCTGCAAAATCAACAAAGTTATCCCAACCTTCTATTCCATGATTCATATCATAAATCATCTTTTTTCTTATTTCTTCAGAAGCTAATCTTTCTATAAGCTTATCTGTACCTCCATCATGAGCCCAAGGTGGTAATATAACCCCAAGCATTGTACTACCTGCAGCATATGGATATTGATCAAAACTTACTCTTATCCCTCTATCCTTAGCTTCATTTAATAACTCTATAACTTGATCTATATACTTCCAATTCTTCTTTCCACATACTTTGAAATGTGAAAAGTGAACCTTAACTCCTGATTTTTCACCTATTTCTATAATTTCCTTCATAGAAGATATTATAGTATCCGCTTCACTTCTTTGATGAACTACAAAACATCCATCATATTCAGCTACAACCTTACACATTTCTATAAGTTCTTCAGTTTCTGAGTAGGCACAAGGCATATAAATTAACCCTGTGGATAATCCATATGCTCCTGCTTCCATTTCTCTTCTAGTAACCTCACACATTTTTTTTATGTCTTCTTTTGATGCTTCTACATTTCCAAGTCCTAAAACTTCCATTCTTACATTTCCATGTGGAACTAGATATGATTCATTGAGTCCTACTCCACCTTGTTCCATCATTTTTAAATAATTATCTGTAGTTTCATAGGTCCAATCTATAGAATCAGACTCTCCATCTAATCCAGCAAGATTTTTTCTCCATGGAGATATATATTCTTTAGGTAAAGGCGCCATAGATATACCATCTTGACCTAGTATCTCTGTAGTAATACCTTGTCTTATTTTTATTTCATTAAATGGATTTTCTAATATTTTAAGATCACTATGGGAGTGAGTATCAATAAATCCTGGACATACCACTAACCCATTTGCATCAATTATTTTATCCACTTTTTCATTAATCGCTTCCGCTATTTTCTCTATCCTATCATTATTTACTAATATATCTCCTACTTGTCCTTCTTTACCTGTACCATCTATAACGAATCCATTTTTTATTAATAATTTCACTATCAATCACCTTCTACTTAGAATAAATAGAGCTTAGTATTCCATAATAACCTTCTGCGCCCTTAAACAATTCTTCTATTTCTATATACTCATCTATAGTGTGCGCAAGATTTTCTTTTGATGGTCCAAAACCTATTGTCTTTATTTCTGCTTCTCCTGCATAATGAGAACCATTTGTACAGAATGAATATTGAGTTATTTCCGGATCAATTCCTGCCATTTTTAATCCCTTTAAAGCAGCTTGTACAAACTCATCCTCTTCTCCATATAACCAAGCTGGGAAGAATCTTTCCCCTTCAATTACTTCACCTGTATAACATGTTTCTCTTCCTATTGCGTAAGAAACCTTTGCATTTAATTCACTATCATCCTTCACTAACTCATCTATAATTGCTTGAATTGGAGCTATTACCCCTTCTTTAGTTTCTCCAACTAAAAGCCTTCTATCAAAAGTAGCTCTACAGTAATCTGGAACTACTGATGCTCCTGGATAAGGAGATGATTTTATATCTGTTAAAACTAAAATTCCTTTCCCTAATATTTCATGGACTGGAGATTTAATTTTTTGAACTTCTTCTATAACCTTAGACATTTTATAAACTGCATTTATTCCTTTTTCTGGATTAGCTGAATGAGCTGGTCTTCCAAAAGTTTCAATTACTATTTCAGCTCTTCCTCTTTGTCCTATCTTTAAATTTAATTCTGAAGATTCTCCAATGACTACATAATCAGGCTTTACAGCTTCACTAATTTTTCTAGCTGCTACTCCTTCAAATATCTCTTCATGTACAACTCCTGCTACAAATATTTCTCCTGCAAAATCTTTCTTTGTATCTTCTGCAAAATAAGCAGCTGCTAATATCATAGCCGATACTTGTCCCTTCATATCAGAAGCCCCTCTACCATATATCCTTCCATTTTCTATTTCTCCAGAATAAGGTGCATGTGTCCACTTTGTATCATCTGGTACTGGAACTGTATCTATATGACCATCAAAAAGTATTTTCTTTCCTGGTCTATTTCCTTTAATATGACCTATTATATTTCCATAAGAATCTACAAAGAAATTATCATATCCTAAAGTTTTTAAATTTTCCTTTATAGCCTTTACAACCTTCTCCTCATCTCCTGAAACTGATTGATTTCTTATTAGTTCTTGACATAATTTTGTTAATTCTTCTTTTCTTTTAATATTTAACATTTCATATCCCCCTTAATTAATAAATTTAAAATTAAATTTGTCCATTCCATACAATTTCTCTATACTTATCTGGATCAGTATCACCTTCAGTACTAAATAATAAAACTCTTGAGTTTTCATCTAGTTCTAATTCTTTTTTAAGGTCAGCATACTCAAGATTAGTCATTATTTCATATAAAAGACCTGCGGTAACAGCTCCAGATTCTCCTGATGTTACACTTGTATCTCCTTGCAATGGATTTCCTAATATTCTCATTCCTTTAGCTGCTACCCAATCTGGACAAGAAACAAAGGCTGTAGCATGATTCTTTAATATTTCCCATCCTATTGTATTTGCTTCTCCACAAGCAAGCCCTGCCATGATTGTTTGCATTTCTCCTGAAACTGCTCTAGCTTCTCCATCATTTGCTACTGCTGATTTATATAAACAATCTGCTAAATTTGATTCTGCAACTATTGTTTTAGGGCACTCTCCTTCATATTCTGAAGCAAAAAAACCTTGAATTGCTCCTGCTAAAGAACCAACTCCAGCTTGAACAAAAATGTGCGTTGGCTTATTTATATTAAAATCATTTAATTGCTCCTGTGCCTCTAATGCCATAGTTCCATAACCTTGCATTATCCATGCGGGTATTTCTTCATAACCTTCCCAAGCTGTATCCTGAACTACTAGTCCATTATTTTCTTCTGCATATTTAGCGGCTAGTCTTACTGCATCATCATAATTCATATCTTCTATGGTAGCTTGTGCACCTTCTGCTTGAATATTTTCAAGTCGCTTTAATGAAGATCCCTTTGGCATATAAACCACTGATTTTTGCTTTAATCTATTTGCCGTCCAAGCTACTCCTCTTCCATGATTACCATCTGTAGCTGTAACAAAGGTTATATCTCCTAATTTTTCTTTTATCTCATCTGACGTAATTCTTTCATATGGTAAATTTTCAATATCTTCTCCTAATTTTTGAGCAAGATATTTTCCCATTGCAAATGATCCACCTAATACCTTAAATGCATTTAATCCAAATCTATAAGATTCATCTTTTAAATATATTCCGTTAAGTCCAATTGTCTTTGCTAGATTATTTAAGCTTACTAATGGTGTTTTAGAATACTCTTTAAAACTTCCATGAAAGTTCCTAGCTTTCATAACTTCTTGTTTATTTAAAAATTCTATACACTCTTTTTTATCTGTTTTGGGCAACGTATTCTTTTTCCACAATATTTTTTCCATTATACAGTCCTCCTAAAAGTTTTTCATAATATATATAACAGCAATTTCTATGCCAAAATTTTTATAAAAAACTTCATTTATATATAAAATAAACTTCATTTGTATGTAAAAAAAATTTATATATATTTTTTTGCAAGTAAATTATTCAAATAAACTTCATTAAAATAAAAAAATTATCATTTTGATAATCTTTATCAAAATGATAATTTAGCGTTTTAGTCATTTATAAAGTATTTCTTATAAT
>X276_Barnacle_Goose__coassemble_395_pt1 | contig 15470 bp, 16 predicted proteins | sample X276_Barnacle_Goose__metabat2_low_PE_010 | metagenome-assembled genome bin X276_Barnacle_Goose
ATATTATCATTTTTATATTTAATATATTATAGGGATATATTTTGGTATTTTATATAATAGCTTCTAATTAATAAAAGTTATTAATTAGAAGCTATTGCAAAATTAATTTATGACGTATATAATGTTATTAAGTTATACCCCTAGGGGGTAAGGAGGCTATTTTAATGAGTAAAGAAATTAAAAATATTGAGTTAATGATAATTGGTGGCGGTCCTGCTGGATTAACAGCTGCAATATATGCATCAAGAGCTAAACTAGAAATGATGTTATTAGAAAATCAAGTTCTAGGAGGGCAAGTAAGAAATAGTTATACAATTGAAAATTATCCAGGTTTCAAAAGTATAACAGGACCTGATTTAGCTGATATAATGCAAGAACAAGCAGAAGAATTAGGAGCGACAATAGATGAATTTGATTCTGTAGAATCAGTTGATTTTTCTGGTAGTGAAAAAATTATAGAAACTGAAGAATATATTTATAAGACTAAAGCAGTAATAATTGCAACTGGAGCATGTCCGAGAAAGTTACCAATTCCAAATGAAGCAAAATTCTCTGGTAAGGGAATTCATTACTGTGCTGTTTGTGATGGAGCAATGTATGAAGATAAAATAATAGCTGTAGTTGGTGGTGGAAATTCTGCATTAGAAGAGGCTCTTTTCCTTACTAAATTCGCAAGTAAAGTAATTATGATAAGAAGATATGACTACTTTAACGGAGAAAAGGTGAATATAGAGGAAGTTATGAAGCATCCTAAAATTGAAATACTGTTTAATGAAGATTTAGTAGATGTTAATGGTAGTGATTTTGTAGAAAAAGCTACAATTAAAAATACTAAAACTAATGAAGAGAGAGAAATTAAAATTGATGCTGTATTTGGATTCATAGGAACAGTTCCTATGACAGATATGTTTAAAGATTGTTTAAATCTAACACCAAGTGGATACATTATTACTGATGAAGAGATGAAAACAAATATTAGTGGTATATATGCTGCCGGAGACGTAAGAGATAAGAAGTTTAGACAAATTACTACTGCGGTTTCAGATGGTACGATTGCTGCATTAAGTGCAGAAAAATATATAGTAGAACAAAGGAGAGAAATATAGTGATTAAAATTTATTCAACATCATGGTGTCCATCTTGTGTTAAAGCAAAGAGATTTTTCGAAATGAAAGGTTGGGAATACAAGGAAATAAATGTAGCTGATAAACATGAAGATAGAGAAGAAGTATACAAAGTTTCAGGACAAAGAACAGTACCGGTTATACAAATAGCTGATGAAATAATTGTTGGATTTAATAAAAAAGAAATAGAATTAGCAGTAGCTAAATAAAAGATATAGATCATAAAAAAAACTATCTGTTTTAAACAGAGAGCGTTTTAAATACATAAAAAAGAAACTCATTAATTTGAGTTTCTTTTTTATGTTTAAAATTTATTTAGCAAGTGATGCTTCAATAGCTTTTCTGTCAAATCCGATTATAATGTCGCCGTTAATATCTAACACAGGGACACCCATTTGTTTTGATTTACTTACCATTTCTTCTCTAGCAGCCATATCTTCTTGAACATTTACGTCTTCAAAAGCAACCCCTTTTTCTGTTAAATAGTTTTTAACCTTAACACACCATGGGCAAGAATTAGTTGAATATACTTTAACCATAATAGTCACGCTCCTTATATTAAATAATTGTTATTAGTTAATAATACATCATATTAGAACAAATTTCAATCAAATTTTGTTATAATATGATATGATAATTAATATTGACATATTATATTTATTTTAAAATTTAGAGAAAATATTATTTTATGATGTTTTCATTATCTAAATTTGAATTTAGAACCATATTTTCAAGTGGGATTGAGGAAAAAGTATTTGAGATATTATTAGATAGAGTCTTTTTAATATCATCTTTAAGTATATTTTTAGAGGGGACATTATAATAATAAGTTTTATTAATCAAAAGATCAGCTCCTTTAAAGTTTATAAATTTAGATTTTCCAAAAAATATCCTTTTTATGCGGTTTATAAAATTTAATTAACTGGTCTAGACATCTATATTAATTCTATATATAATAAGGGGGAGTAATAGTGATAGATAAGAGTAGTCCTATTCCTGTATATTATCAATTGAAAAATGATTTGATAGAAAAAATATCAAAAGGTATATGGAAGCCAGGAGAATGTATAGCTAGCGAAAGAGAGCTATGTGAAATTTATGGTGTTAGTAGAATGACAATAAGACAGGCTTTGGGAGAGTTGGTTCAAGAAGATATTCTTTTGAAAGTAAAGGGTAAGGGTACGTTTGTATGTGAACCAACAGTAAAACAGGAAGATATGATGAGTTTTACTGAAATGATTAAGCAAACAGGTAGAAATCTTAGAACTGAGGTTATAGATTTTAATAAAATAAGTACACCGGAGCATTTAAGTGAAATAATTTCTTTGGATGAGGTTTATAGAATAAATAGAAGACGAATAGTAGATGATGAGTGTATAGCCATTGAGAAGGTTTATATTCCTGTTGATTACTGCGGATATATTGATGAAAAAATGCTTGAAGGATCTTTATTTAAAATCCTTGAAGATTTTGGATATGAAGTTGATCACTCTCAATCATCTATTGCAGCTGTAATTATAGATAATGAATTAAAGGATTTATTTAAAATAAGTGAAGATGTACCGTTATTAAAAATGACAAGTAAGACATATACTCAAAAAAATAAAATGCTCTTTTTAGAAGAATCGATTTATAGATCGGATAAATTTGTATTGCAAGTTAATATTTCAAGAAGAGAGGGAAAAATAAAATGAATTTAATTATCACAAAAAACTATGAAGAATTAAGTAAGGTAGCTGCAAATGAAATGGCTAAAATAATAAAGAAAAAACCAAATGCAGTATTAGGACTTGCAACTGGTGGATCACCAATTGGAATGTATAAAGAGTTGATAAGAATGAATAAAGATGGGGAAATTGATTTTTCAGAAATAACTACAGTTAACTTAGATGAGTATATAGGTTTGTCAGGAGATCATGATCAAAGCTATAGATATTTTATGAACGAAAATCTTTTTAAACACATTAACATAAATAAAGAAAGAACTTTCGTGCCAAATGGATTAGCACAAAATGTAGAAGAAGAATGTAGAAATTATGATGCTAAGATACAAGATTTTGGTGGTATTGATGTTCAATTATTAGGTGTGGGAAATAATGGGCATATTGCTTTCAACGAGCCAGATATAAATTTAGTAGCAGGAACTCATTTAACTGGATTAACAGAAGCTACAATAGAAGCAAATGCAAGATTCTTTGATTCAAAAGAAGATGTGCCTACAACTGCATTAACTATGGGATTAGGGGAAATAATGAAATCTAAGAAAATAATAGTTATAGCAAGTGGAGAAGGAAAAGCAGAAGTAATAAAGGCTATGTTAAGTGGGAAAATAAGTACTGATATGCCGGCATCAATGTTACAAATGCATAGAGATGTAACAGTTATAATAGATGAGGATGCGGCAAAGTTTTTAGAAAAATAATTAAAATTATATATTTAAAGAATATATTTAAAGAATTGGTACTATAACAAATAGTATCAATTCTTTTTTATAATATAAATGATTGTTTTTTATAAAATTATTATGATATATTATAAAACAGGATTTAAATTTCAAATGGAAAAGTTATAAGATCGGAAGGTGAAAGTATGGCAAAGATTAAATCGGTGTTTATTTGTCAAGAATGTGGATATGAGACTCCAAAATGGTTAGGTAAATGCCCAGATTGTAATAAATGGAATACATTGATAGAAGAAATTAAAGAAGTTCAAAGTAAGAGTAGTATTTCATCTGTAAGGTCTATTAATAAAAAACCAATTAGGAAGTTAGCAGATGTAACATCAAGTAAAAGCGATAGAATAGTTACGGGTATAAATGAATTTGATAGAGTTATGGGCGGTGGTATAGTAAAGGATTCAATTACTATTATTACAGCAAGGCCTGGAGCTGGTAAATCAACATTATTATTACAAGTTGCAGATAGTATAGCTAGGAAAGGTTCTAAAGTTATATATGCATCTGGTGAAGAGAGTGATAGCCAAATAAAAAATAGAGCAGATAGGATACTTGATAATATTAATGAAAATATATGGGTTGTTCAGGAAACAAGTATGGACAATGTAGTTGATGCTGTAAATGATATAGACCCAGATGTTGTGATTATAGATAGTATTCAAACATTTACTATGGAGGCATCATTACCAGCAAGAGCGGGTTCTCCAACTCAAACAATGGAATGTGCTAATGAATTGCTTAGAATAGCTAAAAATGATAAGAGGCAAAGGGCTATAATAATAGTTGGACAGATGACTAAGGCTGATGAACTTGCGGGTCTTAGAGCTTTGGAACATTTAGTTGATGCAGTTTTAATAATAGAGGCAGATACAGATGAAGAGCTTAGGGGATTACTTGCATCTAAAAATAGATTTGGAAGTACTGGGGAAATGGGATTCTTCCAAATGAGCGAAAAAGGAATGTTATCTATTGATAACCCATCAGAGTTCTTTATGACAAAAAGAGAAGAGGGTGAAATAGTTTCTGGTAGTACATTAACTGTAATGAAAGAGGGAACAAGACCTATAATTACAGAAGTTGAAAGTTTGGTTTCAAAAGCTTTTACACCATATCCGACAAGAATAGGGGAGACTTTAGGTAAAGATAAATTAAATACGTTAATATCTATACTTGAACAAAGAGGCGGAATTAATCTTTATGATAAAAATGTCATAATAAAAACAACTGGTGGTATGAAAATTAAAGAACAAGGGATTAATTTGGCAGTAATCATGAGTATAGTATCTTCAGTGAAAAATAAAGGAATAAGTTCAAATATTGCATTTATAGCAGATGTTGGACTTACAGGAGAACTTAAAAAAGTACCATCTTTAGAAAGTAGAGTTAAAGAACTTGCAAGAATGGGATTTGAAAAAGTATATGTTGCTAAGGATTCCTTTGGAAAAGGTGTTAAGTTTGATAACATAGAAATCGTTGCATTGAAAACATTGAATGAAGTTATATATAATGTATATAAATAATATACAAATATAATTGTTAGATTATATATAATATAGTATTATAAGGTTTAGAGCATAGAGATTAATAAAAATTACTTAAGAAGAATTATAAAAAGAGAATTTAATGGATTGGGTGAGTGTATGAGAATAAAAGATGATAAAGAAATAAAAAATATATTAAAATTAATGAGTCCTGGGACACAACTTAGAGAGGGTCTTGAGAATATATTAAGAGCTAAAACTGGAGGACTAATAGTAATTGGGGATGGCGAGGAAATAATGGAACTTGTAGATGGTGGGTTTCATATAAATGCAGAATATACTCCAGCATACATTTACGAGTTGGCTAAAATGGATGGCGCAATTGTTATAAGTGGGGATCTTAAAAGAATAATATGCGCAAATGCACAATTATTACCTCAGTCAACATTAACTACTTTTGAAACTGGTACTAGACATAGGACAGCACATAGAGTAGCAAAACAAACAGGGAATATAGTCATTGCAATATCCCAAAGAAGAAACATTATAACTATTTATAAGGGCGAAATTAAATATGTGCTTCAAGAGAGTAGTATAATACTTGCAAGGGCTAACCAAGCGGTTCAAACTCTTGAAAAATATGTGAAAGTATTGGAGAGAGTAATAAATAATCTTAATTTATTAGAATTTCAAGATTTAACAACTTTATTTGATGTTGTTACTGCTATTCAGAGAACAGAAATGGTTATGAGAATAGTTGAAGAAATAAAGAGATATATAGTAGAACTTGGAAATGAGGGTAGACTTATATCTATGCAGTTAAATGAATTAGTAAGATACATAGAAAGAGATGGAATACTTCTTATAAGAGATTACTGTAAAGAAGGTTTAGATTATAATCAAATATATAATGAAATTCAAGGCTTAAGCTCAGAGGAATTAGTTGATCTAGATTTAATAGTTAAACATCTAGGTTATGGAGGAATATCACTAGTTGATACATTAATATCACCACAAGGATATAGAATGGTATTTAAAGTCCCAAGAATACCAACAACAGTAATTGAAAATTTAGTGAAACATTTTAAGGAATTAAAATATATAATAGCTGCTAGTACTGAAGAACTTGATAAGGTAGAAGGTATTGGGGAAGCAAGAGCTAGAGCTATAAGAAATGGTCTTAGAAGAATAAAGGAACAAATATATTTAAAAAATGAAATATGATGAGGTAATAGCAGGTTAAATTTAAACCTGCTATTATTTATCTGAATGTGAATTTGCCAAGGGTATCCATTTTGTTTTGTTCTTTAATTAAAACGTCATAGAGATTTATATCTACACTATTGCATAAAGATATTAGATAAAAAATGTTATTACCAATTTCATGTTCGATAACATCACGACAGTTATCACATAAGCAACCGTTTAAGTGACTCTCAAGGGAATATGTAAATTCGTTTAATATTTCATTCTCTTCATGTAAATCCTGCTTTTTAGCATTTATCTCAATACAGCCGCAATTTGTAACAGATTTTGCTACAGCTCTATTAACTTTAGCACTTGATTCAGTATATTTAGTCATTACATCTAATATACTTTTATGTCTTAGTAGTGATTCGCTTACATTGTTTTGAAAGTTATCAAAAATTATATCTTTCATTTGCCTCAACTCCTTACTATTTATAGGAATAAATATATAAGAATCACGTGATTAAGTTTAATATACTAATATAGCTATAGTGGGTATTAATGTTAGTACTATAATAGCTAATTTATAAAAAAAATTATAGGGGGTAGAAAAATTAATTTAAAATTAATTTAAGAATTATTCATTTTAGAAAATATTTCATTATGTTATAATTAAATGGTAATAGGATAATAAAAAATAATAAAAAAGAATTTTATGAGATATTTATGTCAATAATCAAAGAGGGAGGTGAAATTATGTTAAAGAGAGTGTTAAGAGGTATTTTTACTATTATAGGTTTAGTTATTGGCTATATTGTTAGTTATGCTGTATTAAATATTGGAACAGTAAAAGGAATAAATTTTCTATCAACAGGGATAGGTGCGGTATTATTTACTATTTTTATAATGTTAATCTTTGGTGCTATATTATATTTAAATTCTCCAAAAATATATATATCAATATCAAATCTAATAGAGTATGCAGAAAAGAATATTCAAAAGCTAAGTGCCGTAGAAATATTATATGCGTCTATAGGTATAATAATAGCTTTGGTAATAACATCATTAATAGGATATCCAATAAGAAAGATAAGCCAACTTTTAGGTACTGTTTTGGGATCTGCTATAGGTTCTATAATTATTTTATTATTTAATTTAATTGCTGCTATTATAGGTGCAGATGTAGCTATTAAGAAGAAAGAGGGAATTTCATTATTATTAACTAATTTAAAAAAGGGCCAAGGAAAAGAGAAGAAAGGAAAGCTTCAAGTTAAAGGTATATCTAAGGTTCTAGATACATCAGTTATAATAGATGGAAGGATTTTTGATATATGTAAAACTGGATTTGTAGAGGGACCTTTAGTTATTCCTAATTTTGTTTTGGATGAACTAAGACATATATCTGATTCATCAGATTCGCTTAAGAGAAATAGGGGAAGAAGGGGATTAGATATATTAAACAAAATCCAAAAAGAGTTAGAGATAGAAACTCAAATTTGGGAAGGCGATTTTCCAGAGATAGCTGAAGTTGATAGTAAACTCTTAAAGTTAGCTCAGGTTTTAAATGGTAAAGTTGTAACTAATGATTTTAATTTAAATAAGGTTGCAGAATTCCAAGGAGTTCCTGTGCTTAATATTAATGAGTTAGCAAATTCAATTAAGCCTGTAGTTCTGCCAGGAGAAGAAATGAAGGTATTAGTAGTTAAAGATGGTAAGGAGTCTACTCAGGGAGTGGCATATCTAGATGATGGAACGATGATAGTAGTAGAAGGTGGCAGAAAATTCATGGGAATGCCAATGGATGTAATTGTAACATCAGTACTTCAAACAGCGGCAGGAAGAATGATTTTTGCTAAACTTAAAGAATAAGTAGTAGGTGTAGATATGGTAAGTGCTATTATTTTAGCTGGTGGAAAAGGTAAAAGAATGGGAGCTGGTATCAGCAAGCAATATATAGAAATTAAGGGTAAGCCGATTCTTTATTATACTTTAAAAAGATTCGTTAATTGTAAATCGATAGATAGTATTATTTTAGTTTTGCCAGAGGATGAAATAGAATACTGTAAAAGTGAAGTTTTAGAAAAATATTCGTTAAGTGTGGATAGTATAGTTGTCGGAGGAAAGGAAAGGCAAGATTCAGTTTATAATGCATTAAAAGAGATACGTAATACTAGTATTGTATTAATACATGATGGAGCAAGGCCATTCGTTTCTAATAAAATTATTGAAGATGGAATAGAGCTTGCAAAAATACATGGAGCAGCAGCGCCTGGAGTCACTCCGAAAGATACTATAAAAATAAAAGATGAAGAGTCATTTTCTATAGAAACACCAAGTAGAGAAAAGTTAGTTTTAATTCAAACACCTCAAGTATTTAACTTTAATATAATATTAGAATGTCATGAAAAAATACAAAGAGATAATATTGTTGTTACTGATGATACTATGGTGGTAGAGAAATATGGGAATAAGGTGCGTCTATATGAGGGAGAATATACTAATATTAAAGTAACAACACCAGAAGATTTAATATTAGCAGAAAGACTCGTTTAATTATATACTGTATTGACAGGCTTTTAGGCAAAAGATATAATAAATTCAGTTATAATTTAATAATAGTAAAGCAGTGAAGAAGAATAGTAGAAATCGATATTTCAGAGAGAAAGTCCTTAGGCTGTAAGATTTTCAATAGATTTTGAACCAGCTTTTGAGTTGTAGGTAAAAACTATCGGTTTAATACCGTTATCATTTTAGAGAACAAATTTAGGTGGTACCGCGATATAAGTTCGCCCTAATTAATTATTAGGGGGGACTTTTTTTAATTATTTGGAAATTATAACAAGTAGAAATATATGTATAGATTTGATTGTGGAAAAACTCAGAGTTAACAGAGTGAAAAACTATGTTTAGGAAATTATAAAATTTTCTTAAAAGATAATTATTATAAAAAAATATTAATTAAATCTCATATAGTGATAGTATAATTTAGAGATGAAGATTTAATTAATTTAAATAGTATACCAATAAATAATGAATAGTATTAAGAAATACTATAGAATTTATTAAAATATGATAGAAAATACAGGGAGGAATAATTATGAAAATGGCAAATATGCTTATATCAACATTAAGAGAGGTTCCTGCAGAAGCTGAGATAGATAGTCATAAATTAATGCTTAGAGCTGGAATGATAAGAAAGATGGCATCTGGAATATATAATTATATGCCTTTAGGATTAAAAGTATTAAAAAATATAGAAGAAATAGTTAGAGAAGAAATGAACAATGCTGGAGCACAAGAATTTTTAGCATCAGCAATATTACCAGCAGAATTATGGCAGGAATCAGGAAGATGGGATGTTTATGGAGATGAATTGTTTAGATTAAAAGATAGAAATAATAGAGATTTCTGTCTTGGACCAACTCATGAAGAAGTATTCACTGACATGGCAAAACATGAAATAAAGTCTTATAAGCAATTACCTGTTAACTTATATCAAATCCAAACTAAGTACAGAGATGAAAGAAGACCAAGATTTGGAGTAATGAGATCAAGAGAATTTATAATGAAGGATGCTTATAGTTTTGATAAAGATCAAGCAGGTTTAGATATATCATTTGATAAAATGAATGAAGCTTATGTAAAGATATTTAATAGATGTGGAATAAATGCTAAATGCGTAGACGCTGATTCAGGTGCTATTGGTGGATCAAATTCAGCAGAATTTATGGTTCAGTCAGAAGTTGGAGAAGATGATGTAGTATTCTGTAATAGCTGTGATTATGCAGCAAATATAGAAAAGGCACCTTCAACTGTAGATAAGGCAGAAAAGGAAGAGGCTAAAGAGTTAGTTAAAACAGAAACACCAAATGCCAAAACTATACAAGATTTAACTACATTCTTTAATACATCAGCTAAAAAAATAGTAAAGACATTAATTTTTAATTGTGATGGTAAAATAGTAGGTGTTGTAGTTAGAGGTGATAGAGAGGTTAATGAAATTAAAGTATCTAATGCTTTAGGTGGAGTAATCAAATTTGAAATGGCAACAGGAGAAGAAGTTTACAAAGCTACTAATGCAGCAGTTGGATTTGCAGGGCCAGTTGGAATAAAAGTTGATGAACTTTTAGTAGATGAAGAAGTTGCAAACATGTATAACTTTATTGTAGGAGCAAATGAAACAGGATTCCATTTAGAAAATGTTAATTACGGAAGAGATTTTGAAGGTAAAATTGGAGATTATAGAAATATAACTGCAGGAGAAAAATGTCCTTCTTGTGGATCAGAAGTAACAATAGCAAGAGGAACTGAAGTTGGACATATATTTAAGCTTGGAACAAAATACTCAGAAGCAATGAAAGCTACATTTATTGATGAGGATGGTAAAGAGAAGCCTTTTGTTATGGGATGCTATGGAATTGGTATAACAAGAACTATGGCTTCAATAATAGAACAACATCATGATGAGAATGGAATAACTTGGCCTTTAGCTATAGCTCCATATCATGTTTCGGTAATACCTGTTAATGTTAAAGATGAGGCTCAAATGGAATTAGCAGAAAAAATATATAATGAACTTAAGGATTTAGGTGTAGATGCTTTATTAGATAATAGAAATGAGAGAGCAGGAGTTAAGTTTAAGGATTCAGAATTAATGGGGATTCCAATGAGAATAACAGTTGGTAAAAAGATTAGTGATGGAGAAATTGAGTTTAAGCTAAGAACAGAAGAAGTAGAAGTTATAAAAATAGAGGATGCTATTAGTAAAGTAAAAGCAGAATTTGAGAAAAATAAATTGAAATTATAAAACAAGGAGGGAATTAAATGAAGATTTTTAATACTTTAACTAGAAAAAAGGAAGACTTCATACCCTTAAATCCAGATGAAGTTAAAATGTATGTTTGTGGACCAACTGTATATAATTACTTTCATATTGGTAATGGTAGAACATTTATAATTTTTGATACTATAAGAAGATACCTTGAATATAGAGGGTATAATGTAAAGTTTGTTCAAAATTTTACTGATATAGATGATAAAATGATAAATAAGGCTAATGAAGAGGGAACTACAGTAAAAGCTATTGGTGATAAATATATAGATGAGTATTATAAAGATGCAGATGGATTAAATATAGAGAGAGCAACATTTAATCCAAGAGCAACAGAGTTTGTTGATGATATAATTGAATTTATAAAAGAACTAGTAGAAAAGGGATATGCCTATGAAGTAAACGGAGATGTTTATTTTAGAACTAAAAAGTTTGAAGGATATGGTAAATTAGTAGGTCAAAATCTTGATGATTTACAATCAGGGGCAAGAATTAATGTAGATGAAAGAAAAGAAGATCCGATGGATTTTGCAGTGTGGAAAGTTCAAAAACCAGGTGAACCAGCGTGGGAAAGTCCTTGGGGATTAGGAAGACCTGGATGGCATATAGAATGTTCTTGCATGGTTAAGAAGTTATTAGGCGATAGTATAGACATACATGCAGGTGGAATGGATTTAGCATTTCCACATCATGAAAATGAGATAGCTCAGAGTGAAGCATTAACTGGAAAGCCTTTTGCAAAGTATTGGATACATGGGGCTTTCGTAAATGTAGATAATAAAAAAATGTCTAAGTCTTTAAATAATTTCTTTACTGTGAGAGATGTTTTAGAGGAATATGATGCAGATGTAGTAAGATTTTTAATGTTATCTGCTCATTATAGAATTCAATTAAATTATAGTAAGGAATTATTAGATTCAGCTAAATCATCTATAGAGAGATTATATAATGCCATAGCGAAATTGGAGAATCTTTTAGAAGAAGTTAAAAGAGAAAATATGGATGATGCAGAAAAAGAATACCTTTTATCGTTAAATAAATATAGAGAAAAATATATAGAAAAAATGGATGATGATTTTAATACGGCTGATGCTATATCAACTATATTTGATTTAGTTAAAAGTACAAATAGCAATATTAGTATTAATTCATCTAAAGAGATATGTAATAAGGCTTTAGATTTAATTAGGGAATTAGGTAGACCTTTAGGAATTCTTCAAAAATCTACTAAGATAAGCTTAGAAGATGAAGTAGAGGATTTAATAGCTAAAAGACAGCAAGCAAGAAAAGACAGAGATTTTGCATTAGCTGATAAAATAAGAGATGATCTTAAGGATAGAGGTATAATTTTAGAAGATACACCACAAGGGGTAAGATGGAAAAAGATAGATTAAATGAAACAGGCTGCTAAGCGCAGCCTTTATTTCAAGGGAGAAAAGAATGTTAGACGATTTAAGAATAAGAGAATTTAGTAAAGATGAGGCTAGAAATTTAAATCCATTGCAATTAGCGTTAATTGGAGATGGTGTATATGAAATATTTATTAGAAATTATATACTTAGTGAAAATATAGATTTATCAGCTCATAAAATTCATGTTAAAGCTATTGGATATGTAAAGGCTAAAAGTCAATCTCAAATAATACATAACATAGAAGGTGACTTAACAGAAGAAGAGTTATATATATTTAAAAGAGGTAGAAATGCAAAATCGGCTACAGTACCTAAAAATGCAGATGTAAGAGATTACAGAGCAGCCACAGGGTTTGAAGCTTTGGTTGGATACCTATATTTAATAGGTGACAAAGTGAGATTAGCATATATACTAGATAATAGTGTGACTATAGAAGTGAACTAATGAAAATAAATTTTTTATAAGTACGTACTATGAATTAAGGAGTGATTTTAATGACAAAGGGACCAAGAAGTGTTAGAAAAGAAATGAGAGAAAAGAGAAAGGTAGAAGAATTAGGTGTTAAAGAGCCTAGAATTGGAAGAGAAGTTTCTTATGCAAAAGATTATGAAAGAAAATCAAGATATTCAAAAGATGCTAGATTTGAAAAGGAACCAAGAAGCGTAAGAGAACCATCAGCTAGAAGCAAAGGCTTTAAGAAGGTAGATGAAATAGTTCAAGAAGCACCAATAAGAGAAGATTTAATAGTAGGAAGAAATTCAGTAATAGAAGCTTTAAAGAGCGATAGAACTATAGAATGTCTTTATTTAGCTAATGGAGATACAGAAGGATCAGTTAAAGTAATCCTTGGTTTAGCAAAGGAAAAGAGAATAGTTATTAAAGAAGTGGATAGAAAGAAATTAGATTCAATGTGTCCAGAGGGAACTCATCAAGGTGTTATAGCAATCGTAACTCCGTTTAAGTACTCAGAAGTTAATGATATGTTAGAGTTTGCAAAGAAAAAGGGTGAAGCGCCATTCATAATTATATTAGATGAAATAGAGGATCCTCATAATTTAGGATCAATAATAAGAACAGCAGAACTGTGTGGAGCTCATGGAATAATAATTCCAAAGAGAAGAAATGTAGGTATAACACCAACAGTTTATAAATGTGCAGTTGGGGCAATAGAACATATGAAAATTGCTAAGGTTACAAATATAAATGCAACTATAGATATATTAAAAGAACAAGGTGTTTGGATTTATGGAGCTGATATTGAAGGGAATGAATTCAGCTATGAAGTAGATTTTAATGGACCATGTGCTATTGTAGTTGGTAGTGAAGGAAGAGGTATATCAAAACTAACAGTTAAAAAATGTGATAAGTTGGTTAAAATACCTATGGCTGGTAAAATAAACTCTTTAAATGCTTCAGTTGCAGGTGGTATAATGATGTATGAAGTACTAAAAGGTAGATTGGTAAAGTAAAATTTATCAATTGATAGGTAATAAGGTGTGAAAGTTGTATTTGTAGATGGATATAATGTCATAAATAGCTGGCCTAATCTCAAGGCTGAGAAAGATCATAGTCTTGAAGATGCTAGAAAAAAGTTAATAGATATACTCCATAATTATGGTGTTTTTAATGATTGTAAGGTTATAATAGTTTTTGATGCATATAAGGTAAATAGAAGCTTGGAAAAGAAAGAAGAAATTAACAAAAATATTAGTGTAGTATTTACCAAGGATGGAGAGACAGCAGATGCATATATTGAAAGAGAAGTTCATAGCCTAGGGCGAAGAGTGGAAATATATGTTGTTACATCTGATTATTTAGAACAACAAACTATATTTCAAAGAGGTGCTGCTCGAGTATCTAGCTTAGAGTTTTATAATGAAGTTAATGAATCTCAAAATATGATTAAGAATAAAACTGTAGGAAATAGGATAACTAATAAGAATCATTTAGGAGATAATATAGATGATGATATTTTAGTTAGATTAGAAGCTATGAGACGTAGTAAATAGCTTCATTGACTTGTATAGAACCTTACGATATAATTATTAAGAAGTATGGGGTTAAGAGGTGGATTTGGTGATAAACAAAGGAAGTTTTATGGGGGATTTTGTAGACTGTGAAGGTAAGACCGATGAAGTAATTGCAGTTGAGGCAAAAAATGGAGATAAACGAGCGCAGGAATATCTAATAGCTAAGTATGAAAATTTTGTTAAATCAAAAGCGAAATCATATTTTCTCATAGGAGCAGATAAAGAAGATATTTATCAAGAAGGGATGATTGGTTTATATAAAGCTATAAGAGATTTTAAAGTTGATAGGTTAACCTCATTTAGAGCTTTTGCAGAAATTTGCGTTACAAGGCAAATTATTACAGCTATAAAAACTGCTACAAGACAAAAACATATTCCTTTAAACACCTATATATCATTAAATAAACCAATTTATGAGGAAGAATCTGATAGAACATTATTAGATGTTATAGCAGGTCTTAAAATAACTGATCCTGAGGAATTAGTTATAGGTCAAGAGCAAATGGAGATAATCCAAAGTGAGATGACGAAAGTTTTATCGCAATTAGAGTTAGAGGTGCTTCATTCTTACTTAGATGGTAAATCATATCAAGAAATTGCTTGCGATTTAGATCGTCATGCAAAATCTATTGATAATGCATTGCAAAGAGTTAAAAGGAAGCTAGAAAAATGTCTATCAGAGAAAAAATAAAGTCGTTAAAATTATATTGACAAAATTTTTGAATGATAGTAAACTTTATAATTGGTATATCAAAGATTAAGCAAGTAGGAATGCTCACGTAGCTCAGTAGGTAGAGTGTCGCCTTGGTAAGGCGGAGGTCGTCGGTTCAATCCCGATCGTGAGCTCCAATATATTTTAAACAAAACGCTAGGCAAAGTTTATTTAAACAATAAAGGAGGATTTTACAATGGCAAAGCAAAAATTCGAAAGAAGTAAACCACACGTAA
>X276_Barnacle_Goose__coassemble_409_pt1 | contig 15132 bp, 12 predicted proteins | sample X276_Barnacle_Goose__metabat2_low_PE_010 | metagenome-assembled genome bin X276_Barnacle_Goose
ATGCATAATAAGAGAGTTAATCTCATTATTTATGCATGGTTTCTTTTTAGAAAGGACTTTTATGAAATTTCTAGTAGATTATTTTTAATAATTTTTTCATAAAAACCATATTTACTTATAATACATTTCATAATAATTACTTTAAAAACTTTTTAATCATATTGAATTTCTTTTCACTATATGGAGGGTAAGCCATACTCGTTATAAATTTATTACTGCCTTTTAACACACTCTTTCTATGAGAAAATGTTTTAAAACTTTCCTCTCCATGATATGATCCTAATCCTGATTCACCAACTCCACCAAAAGGAAGGTTAGGATTAGTTAAATGAAGTATAGTTTCATTTATAGAAACACCACCAGATGATATTTCACTTAAAACTCTATTCTCTACTTTATTATCTCTAGTAAATAAATAAAGTGCCAATGGTTTTGGACGTTTATTTATTTCATTAATTACTCTATCTAAATCACTATAAACCATTATAGGTAAAATTGGACCAAATATTTCTTGCTCCATACACGCATTATCCCATGATGATACTTCTATTATAGTTGGCTGTATATATTTTTCTATTCCATCATACTCTCCACCATAAATTATCTTATCTTTATCTTTTTCTAATATGGTTTTTAATCTATTAAAATGTCTATCATTAATAATACGTCCTAATGATTTACTTTTCTTAATATCTTCTCCGTAAAACTCTTTAATAGTTACTTTCATTTCTTCAATAAGTTCTTCCTTTATTGATTCATGTACAAAAACATAATCTGGTGCAACACAAGTTTGACCTGCATTAACTGTTTTTCCCCATATAATTTTCCTTGCTGCACTTTTAATATCAGCATCTTTATGAACTATTGTCGGACTTTTTCCACCTAACTCTAATGTTACTGGAGTTAAATTTTTAGATGCGGCTTCCATTACTATTTTTCCAACAGCAACACTTCCTGTAAAGAATATATAGTCAAAATTAGCATTAATAAGAGAAGTATTTGTTTCCACTCCTCCATCTACAGCTCTTATATAATTCTTATCAAATATTTCTGTAATCATTTCAATAATAACTTTTGAAACATTTGATGAAAGCTCTGAAGGCTTAATTACTGCACAATTTCCCGCTGCAATTGCACCCACTAAAGGTTCCATTATAAGTTGGAATGGATAATTGTAAGGACCCATTATTAAAACAGTTCCATAAGGTTCACTAACTATAAAGCTTTTTCCAGTTATTAACATCATAGTAGTTTTAACCTTTTTAGGCTTAGCCCATTTTTTTAAATTTTTAATTGATTCATTTATACTTGTATATACAAAGCCTACTTCTGTAGCATATGATTCAAATTTATCTTTTCCTAAATCCTTATATAAAGCAGTAAATATTTCATTTTCATATTTCTTTATTCCTTCTTTAAGATTTCTTAATTGTTTAATACGAAAATCTATATTTTTAGTAGCGTGTGTATAAAAAAAATCATTATGTTCTCTTAATATTTTTTCTACATCTTCATTCTTTAATTCTATATTATTCATTAGTACGCACTTCCTTTGTTTAATTTAACTAGAATATCTGGATAATCTGTATACATACCATCTATATTCCATTCTTTAAATTTCATCATAATATTTGAAGAGTTTACTGTATAAGAATTAACTTTTATATTATTTTTATGACTTTCTACTATTAACTCCTTAGTTACTAGCTTTGCATTTGGATGAATTCCATCAGCTTTAATTTCTTTTGCCATTTTTATAGGATCTGAAAGCTTATACTTATATAACATTCCTGTTTTTATACTCGGATTTATCTCTTTACATTTTTTAATTGATTTATGATTGAAACTTGATAATATAATTCTATTTTCCATATTATATCTTTCTATTATCTTTATTACATCACTTTCAATTTCTTTATAACTAATAACGTCAGTTTTTAATTCTATATTAAGAACTATATCTTCTTTATCCTTAAGTAACTCCAATACTTCTTCTAATGTTGGGATACTACATTTTATATTTTTACTAAAGTTAACTTCTTTATTTTCAAATTCCTTAAGCTCCTTTAATGTAAAATCACAAACTCTTCCATGGCCCTTAAATGTACGCTCAATATCTTCATCATGGATTATAACTAATTTGTTATCCTTACTTTTGTGAACATCTACTTCTATACCATCTGCACCTATGTCAATAGCTTTTTCAAATGCTAACATTGTATTTTCAGGATACTTAGAACTATATCCCCTATGAGCAAACACTACCATAATTATATTCCTCCTATAAAATAAATCAACTTATATTTTTATCTATTATTGTTCTGTTGAAAAAATAGATATTAAATCTTTTATTTTTATTCTATTACCATTGTGTAATATAACTACTGAATATACTCTTACTGTAAATATCATCAAAAATATAATTGTAATTATTAATATTATTAATCCAATTATTATTTGTGATAATGTTACATTCCCACCTAAAATAGCTGATGGAATATAAAATGGCGATGAAAATGGTACATATGATGCTATTGTGGAAATCCCATTACTTCCTTGTGACTGTAACGCTCCAAGAGCTAAATAAAAGCCTAAAATGCTTATAGTTGATACAGGCATCATAGCCATATTCAAATCTTCTAACTTACTAACAGTTGCACCTGAAAGTGCATTTAAAATTGAATATAATATATATCCCAATATAAAGAATACTATTATTATTAACATTTTACCTATTGATACTGTTGATGTTATAGCTGTAATATCTAATACTGTTGCACCCTCAAAAATAAATTTCTTTGTAAACTCTCCACTTACTTTTAATGATAAAACAGCAGTTAATATTATAGCTATAAATTGAGTTATAGCAAGAGTCCCCATACCTACACATTTTCCTATTATAAGTTCCATAGGTTTTGTAGATGTAAGTAAAAGTTCCATTACTCTTGATGTTTTCTCAGCTACTATAGAATTTGCAACCCAATATCCATAAATATATATCATATAAAATAATAATACAGATGCTATTATTGGTAATATAGTTTTCATAATTCTTTCTTCCACTGTGCTAGTAGCTTCTGTTGCATTTAAAATTTCTGTATTAATTGGCAACATTACTTTTTGTAAATTCTCTGGATTCACTCCAGACTCAATTAATCTTCTAGCATTTAATGAAGATGATATTATCTCCGTTAACATTTTCGCATCTTTATTGTTTACAAGTTTACTATTACTTGGTTTTAAAAGTTCTATATAATATCCGCCTTCACTTTTAGATACATAAACATAAACCATATTTTCTTTAGTATTTTTAAGCTTTTCACCTGCAACTTCTTTGCTATCAGTTGTATTTATAAATTCTAAATCTTTATATGAATCCTTAATATTCTCTGAAATATCTATTTTAAGATCTGAGTTATTATTATAATATATAGTATTAATTTTAGATTCTGATTCAACTCCATTAATACTATCTTTATTATCCTTCTTTGCTGACATAGCAGGAATTATATTACCTAAAGAAGACATAATAACTACTGATAATAATATAATAATTGTTGATATTTTAAAAGCTTTCCCTTTAACTTGCTGAGCAATTGTAAACTTAACTACTTTGAAAAAGTTTCCTAAATCCATTAATTTTCACCAACCTTTTCTATGAATATTTCATGTAAACTAGGTTCTCTTAATTCAAATTTCACAAGAGATAAATTTTCACTAATTATTCTTTTTAATAATTTATTAATCTCATCTTGGCTCTTTACAATTAAGTTAAATTCCTCAGCACTTTCATTTGCTATTTCCATATTAGATTCTTTTATTAAATATCTAATATCTTCATCACATTTAAGTAATAATCTATTTCTACCATACCCTTTTTTAATTTCTTTCAAATTTCCCTGAAGTATAGTTTTACCTTTATTTAATATTAAGAGATTTTCACAAAATTCCTCTATTGTATTCATTTGATGACTAGACATTATAATATACTTACCTTTAGCAATTTCCTCTTTAATAACCTCTTTAAAAAGATCCGTATTAACAGGATCTAATCCACTTAGCGGTTCATCTAAAATTAATAATGATGGATTAGAAATAAGTGCAGCAATAAATTGTATTTTTTGTTGATTTCCTTTTGATAATTGTTCTGCTCTTTTATTTTTATATTCTTTTATTTCTAATCTTTCAAGCCAATAATCAATACTTTTTATAGCATCTGTTTTAGACATACCCTTAAGTTCTCCAAAATAAATCAATTGATCTATAATTGAAAACTTAGCATAAATTCCACGTTCTTCTGCTAAATATCCAGTCGAAACTGTATTTGGAGTATATTTCTCCCCATTCCAAGTAACAGTTCCACCATCTTTATTAATCATTCCAAGTATCATACGAATAGTTGTACTTTTTCCAGCACCATTAGTTCCAAGTAATCCAAAAACTCCTGGTTTATCAATAGAAAAATTCAAATTATCTACTACTTTTTTATCTCCATAATTTTTATTTAAGTTTGTAACTTTTAAAGACAATTACTAATCCCCTCCTTATTATTAGAAATACCTACACACTAAATATATATAACTTTTAAAGTTAATTATGAATCCATTCCCAATCTATTTCTTAAACTCTTAATTTTTTATTCTTTTCCTATAGCTTCTAAAGCTGCATTAACACCCTCTTGATATATACTAATAGCTTTTCCTTTGTCTCCCTCAAGAATTTCCCAACAATAATTGTGTACCTCTATAGCATTTGTAAAATCTCCTTCTTTCCATTTGTTTAGCTCCTGAACTATATATTTATCATTTTTTAACATTTCAATTCCTAAATCAATATTCTCTAATGTTACTTCTTGTTCTCCCCATTTTTCCCCATCAGATGCAATAATTAAATTATTACTCATTTGATGTACAAATTTATAGTCCTTAACAACTTCTTCTTGCTCACCTTTACTTTCTATAGCTTTAATTTCAGATAAAGTTTCATTTGCTGATTTTTCATCTAAAACTTCACTTGATGCTTTTTCTGAAGATTCATTTTCAGCTTTAAACTTTTCTCCATATAATTTATAAGTAAGAAATCCCCCAGCTACTATAAGTAAAATAATATTTACTATTATAATTAATTTAATTAGACTTTCTTTGTTTTCTAGTAGTTCATCATTTTCTTCATACATATCTACATATCCCCCTAAATATAATGTTTAATTGTAAAGTTTTTACAACTATATAATAACATACATTTATTTTACTTAATAGTAAATAACTTCATAAAAATACCCTATACAGCAAATTTTTCTTCTTAACTTGCTTGTATAGGGTATTTCATATTTAACTAAAAATGAATATTTTATTACTTTTTACTTTTTCTTTCCTTCATTATTACAAATATTCTTTGTAATATAATAAATAAACATAATAAACTAGCAACAGCAATTTTTGTCCACCAAGAACTTAATGTACCTTCAAACATAATTATTGTTTGAATTACCCCTTGTGTTAATACACCAAGTAAAGTTCCAAATAAATATCCAACTCCACCAGTTAACATTATTCCTCCAATAACAGCTGCAGCAATTACATCCATTTCTAGTCCTACTGCATGTTGTCCATATCCTGATAACATGTAAAAACTAAATACTATTCCTCCTAATGATGAACATAATCCACTTAATGTATATACTAAAATTTTTGTTCTATCAACTGGAAGTCCCATAAGTCTAGCTGATTGTTCATTTCCACCTATAGCATAAACGACTCTACCAAACTTTGTATATTGCAAAATAAATATTCCAAGTACTAATACTGCTAATGCAATTATAACACTCCATGAAATGAATCCATTACCTATTTTCATTCTTGCTTGACTTATTGTAACATAAGTTGGGTTAGTAATTATTATTGTATCAATACTAACTACATAACATAATCCTCTTGCTAAAAACATTCCGGCTAGTGTTACTATAAATGGTTGCATTTTAAACTTTGTAATAAGAACTCCCATTATTGCACCAAACCCACATCCAATTAAAAGCATTAATGGAATAACAGCTCCTGCACTCCAACCTTTATTTTCAAGTAAATCTGCAGATAACATACAAATAAATGCTATAACTGCTCCTACTGATATATCTATTCCACCTGTAATTAAAACAAAACTAACTCCTACTGCTGTAACTAATAAAAACGCATTATCAATTAATAAATTTAGAAGTGTTTGAAGATTAAAAAATCCAGTATATTTTATAGAACCAAATGACATTAACCCTAAAAGTAATACTAAGGTTATTAACGTTGGAAGGTATTTAGTTTGAAATGTTTTTATTTTCAACTTTAACACCTCTCTTTACTGTTGCTAAATTTTTAATTAGGCTTCTAAATTGTTCTGATTGTAATAGACAAATTACTATTACTACTGCTGCTTTTACAACTAATGTAATTTCTGGTGCTACACCAAAAGAGTAAATAGTAGTTGTAAGCGTTTGAATAATTAATGCTCCAACCATACTACATGGAATAGAGAATTTACCACCATTCATAGAATTTCCACCTATGGCAACAGCTAATATTGCATCAAGTTCAATAAAAAGACCTGCATTATTGGCATCTGCACATTTAATATTTGAACTTATTAATATAGCTGCAATACCTGCACACAAACCTGATAATGTATATACTAACATTTTAACTTTATCTACTTTAATTCCTGCAAACCTACTTGCATTTGGATTAGATCCTGCTGATTGTATAAATAGTCCCATTGATGTTTTCTTTACTAATAACATAATAAGAAGCAATGCAATTCCTACAATATATATAGAAACTGGTAGCCCAAATAAATATCCTCCACCAAAGAAAAAGTACGGTTTATAATATATAGTTATTATTTGTGCCTTTGTAATAAGTTGTGCAATACCTCTACCTGCAACCATTAATATCATAGTAGCTATAATAGGTTGTATTCCAATTTTAGCAATTAAAGTTCCATTCCATAGACCTAAAAGTGCTGCTACTACTAATGTAATTATTATAGCAATTGGCATTGGTACTAAGCTTACATATTGTTGTACACCATCTACAAATACCATTTCCCCACCAATTAAACTAGCCGCTACTGCCACTGAAATTGCAATTATTGATCCAACAGAAATATCTGTTCCTCCTGTTGCAATAACTAATGTAAGCCCAATGGCTAAAATCATTAATGGCGCTCCTCTATTTATAATATCTATTACACTACCAAATAAATGGCCATCCTTTATTTCAATATTGAAGAAACCTGGAGTAAATAGTAAATTAAATAACATTACTAATAAAAGTGCAATTATTGGCCAAAAAACCTGATGTTTTGAAAACTTTTTTATAAAATTCACATTAGTTACCTCCTGCTATAGTTTTCATTATTACGTTTGTTTCTAGTTCATCACCAACTAATTCTGCAACTTTAGCCTTATCTCTTAAAATTACCATTCTACTACATGTTCTAAGCATTTCATCAAGTTCTGAAGATATAAATATTACAGAAATTCCTTTTTTAGATAAATCTAAAACTAATTTTTGTATTTCAGTTTTAGTTCCTATATCAATCCCTCTAGTTGGCTCATCTAGTATTAATAATTTAGGCTGAGTTACTAACCATCTTGCAAGTATTACTTTTTGCTGATTTCCTCCACTCAATTCCTTCACCATTTTTTCTTGGGAAGACGTCTTAATATCTAATAACTCTATATAGTCATCTGCAATTTTTCTTTGTTCTTTAATAGGTATATACTTAAACCAACCTCTTTTAGTCTGAAGTGCTAAAATAATATTTTCCCTTATTGATAAATCTGGTATAATACCATCTCTTTTTCTATTTTCAGGACAATACGCAAATCCATTTTTTATTGCATTAAGAGGATTATCTATTTTACTCTTATTTTCTTCAATGAAAATTTCTCCATTATCAGGCTTTTCTACACCAAATAAAAGGTTTACAAGTTCTGTTCTTCCTGATCCAAGTAATCCTGCAAGGCCAATAACCTCACCTCTATAAACCATAACATCAAATGGATCTATAAAGTTCTTTTTACCTACATTTTTAGCCTCAACTATAACTTCTCTATTCTCATTTTCTACAACGCTTTTTTCAGGTTTTATACTTGTATTTAATTCGTCATAGTCTTTACCAATCATCTTAGCAACTAATTGTACCTTTGATAAATCCTTTGTTTTATACTCTCCAACTAGTTCTCCATTTCTTAATACTGTAATAGAATCTGATATTTCATATACCTGATCTAAAAAATGAGTAACAAATATAATTCCAATTCCCTCTTTTTTAAGTTTTCTCATAATATCAAAAAGCTTTACAACTTCCTTAGCATCTAAACTTGCTGTAGGCTCATCTAGTATTAATACTTTAGCATCTATATCAACTGCCCTCGCTATAGCTACCATCTGTTGTATTGCAACTGAATAAGAATCCAAATCTTTATTTACATCAATATCTATATCTAATCTCTCAAGAGCCACCTTAGCTCTTTTTCGCATTTCTTTCCAATCTATTTTTCCAAATTTCATAGGCTCTCTACCTATAAACATATTTTCCGCAACTGATAAATTGTTACACAAATTTACTTCTTGATAAACCGTACTAATTCCGAGTCCTTGCGTCTCATATGTAGATTTTGGAAAAATCCTATTTCCTAATAACTTTATTTCTCCTTCATCTAGCTTTTCAACTCCAGTTAGAACTTTAATAAGTGTCGATTTACCTGCTCCATTTTCTCCCATTAGCGCGTGAACCTGTCCCTCTTCTAATGTAAAATCAATATTAATAAGTGCTTTAACTCCTGGAAAACTTTTATAAATATTTCTCATTGTTAATAATTCAATCTTTTTTTTCATTCCTATATCCTCCTTTCAAAAATATTTATTATATGGACTAGCTTAAACTAGTCCATATAATAAATTCTGAAAAATAAATTTATATATTAATATTTTCTTGATGGAAGATCCTTTGCAGCTGTATCTTGTCTATAAACACCTTCTTCTGATGGAATATATTTTTGAACTGTTTTTCCTGCTACTATATCTTCAGCTACATCAAAGAATTGAGGTCCAAGTAATGGATTACATTCAACTGTAACATTTAATTTTCCAGCTATCATAGCTTCAAAAGCTCCTTTAACAGCATCAACTGAAACTATTTTAATATCTTCGCCTGGTTTCTTACCATACTCTTCAATAGCTTGTATAGCACCTATTGCCATATCATCATTATGACTATATAAAGCAGTTATATTTTCGCCATCTGATTTTAAGAAAGCTTCCATAACTTCTTTTCCTTTAGCTCTTGTAAAATCTCCTGTTTGTGATTTAATAATTTTTATATCAGGATATTTTTCTGCTAAAACTTCTGCAAATCCTGATTGTCTATCAACTGCTGCTGATGATCCAACTGTACCTTGAAGTTCTACTATGTTTCCTTTGCCTCCAATTAATGTTGCCATTTCATCAGCTGCTTTTCTACCTTCTTCCTTAAAATCTGAACCTAAGAAAGATACATATAAATCTTCTGGTACATCAGCCTTTCTATCTACTAAAACTAAAGGAATTCCTGCGTCTTTAACTTCTTTAAATACTGTTTCCCAACCTGATTCAACAACTGGAGAAACTCCAATTACATCAACCTTTTGAGCTATAAAAGTTCGAATTGCTTTAATTTGATTTTCTTGTTTTTGTTGAGCATCTGAAAATTTAAGATCAATTCCTCTCTTTTCAGCCTCCCCCTTAATAGAGTTTGTGCAAGCTGTTCTCCATTCACTTTCTGCCCCTAATTGAGCATACCCAACTACTAACTTCTTCTCTTCAGATGAAGTGGCTGGTGGTTCAGTAGTATCGCTTGTCTTCTTTGATGAGCATCCAACTACTGATAATAACATTGCTCCTGTTAATACTAGAGCTAAAACTTTTTTGAATTTCATTAAAACTCCTCCTAAACTCTTTTTTGTTTTCGTTTACAATTATATTTTAATACTTTATTCAAATATTGTATTTGCAATTTTCCGTATATTTTTATAAAAATCAGTACAATAAATCTAATATGTTCTATTTAACCACTCTACATCAAACTCATTCTCTGAAAATACAGTTTCTTCTGTCATAATCATCATAGGTATATCCATTCCATTTACCACATCTACCGCAACTTTTATTATTTGAGGGCCTATTAGAGGATTACATTCAACTGAGCAATTCAACTTTCCATCTTTAATAGCAATAATAGCTTTTTTAATTCCATCAATAGAAATTATTTTTATATCTTCCCCAGGCTTAAGCCCATATTCTTCAATTGCCTTTATTGCTCCAAGTGCCATATCATCATTATGACAATAAACTAAATTAATTTTTTCTCCACTTTTATCTATTTCGTCTAGATAAGATTCCATAACTGCTTTACCTTCATCAAAGGTATATTCAGCACTTTTAGATTTAATAATATTTATATTTTCATACTCTGATGTTACCTCTTCAAATCCTATTTTTCTTTCAATTGCAGGCGTAGAGCCTTTGGTTCCCTTTATCTCTACTACATTAATTTTTTCATTCATATCCATATTTTCTAAAACCCATCTTGCAGCGCGCCTTCCTTCTTCTCTAAAATCTGATCCTATAAAGGTTGTATATAAGCGCTTGTCCTCCGTTTTTATAGACCTATCTGATAAAATAACTGGAATTTCAGCTTCTTTAGCTTCCCTAAGTATCTCATCCCATCCATCTTCAACTACAGGTGAAAAAGAAATAACATCTACTCCTATTTTTATAAATTCTCTTATAATTTCTATTTGTCTTTCTTGACTTAAACCAGCCTCTGCATATACAAGTTCAACACCCGCATTCTTAGCTGCTTCTTTAATAGATATTCTATGTGCTTCTCTCCAACCACCTTCATTTCCTACATTGCAAAATCCCAATACAATGGGCTCCTCTTTCTGGTTTATATATAGCTTTTTATTTTCTTCATATTTGTACTCTTGTAAATTATCTCTAGTTATTTTTTTACTTCTTAATATAACTTTTTTAGGAATTCCACTTTCCTTATTTAATATATCAATAGCATATTGTATTGCTTCTTTTCCACCTGTTGGGCAAATTATAGTTGATGAAAATATGTTTTTTTCAACTAAATCTAGTCCACCTTTATCTCCCTGAACCCCACCTATACCTATAAATTTAACTGGATATGGATACTCTAAATTTTTATATGCAGTATATGCTCCTAATGCCATAGCATCGTTATGGGCAAATACAACCTCTATTTTATTATAGGTATTAAAAATATCATACATCTTATCTTCTGCAATATCTCTATTCCATCCTCCATTAATTTCTTCAATTATTTCTATATCATTATTCTTCTCTAATTCATTTCTAAACCCTAAGCTCATTTCTGCCATAGAACTAGAATCATTTGATCCCTTTATTTCTACTACTTTTCCACCACTTTCTTTTAATATATCTGATATATACTCACCTGCCTGCTTCCCTATCATTAGGTTATCCTGACCTATATAAAGTGTATAACCATAGCCTTCAACTTCCCTATCAAGTACAATAACAGGTATATCTTTATAAACATCTGCAACTTTATCTGTAATCATTTTCGAGTTTGAACTTGTTGGTGAAATAATTAATAAATCTATCCCAAAGCCCATTAGTTTATTTATATCATCTATTTGTTTTTCATCGCTATTTACTGCATCAGTATAAATTACTTCTATATTTTCATAATTTTTAGATTCATTCTTAATTTCTTTATTCATATTTATTTGCCACTGATCAATTAGTTGAGATTGTGCTACTCCAATAACAAAATCAACAGATTCTTCATATTCATTATTAACATAAGTCTTTTTCTCATTAGTCATTATAAATAATATTGTAGACACTATAATTAAAGTAAATATTATGGATACTAAAGCATAAAGAGGCCTCTTATTCCTCATTCTCATGTTTTATTTCCCCTCTTATAATCTAAAGGTGCCATTCCCATATGCTTCTTAAATACATTACTAAAATAATGCTGGGTAGAATATCCTACTAGTTCAGCTATTTCATATATTCTAATCTCTGGATCTTCCATAAGTATTATTGAATTCTTAATTCTTACATATGTTAGATAATCAATAAAAGTCATACCTAGTTCCTTTTTTAATAGCCTCGTAAGATATGTTTGACTAATTCCTATTTTATTTGCTATTTCTGTTATTGATAATGTCTCGTTACTATAATTTCTATTAATATATTTTTGAGCTTCAATAACTACTGGTGTTTTTTGGCTTTTTTCCACTAAACTACTACATAATTTTTTATAAATTATACTTATATCCATCGGTTCAACCTCTAAAAATTCTTGTTCTACAACTACATCTATTTTTAAGTATTCATATATATTATTTTCTAATTTAATCACTAAATCTTTCCATTCTTTGATTAAAGTAATTTCACTTATAATTACAACTTGTTTCTTTGAATCAGTAAATGTAACTAAATTCTTAAATTGATACATCAACTCTTTAGCAATATTTTCTATACCATAACATAGCAAATCTTTCTGCCATTTATTCTCTATAATCCCTTCCCTTCTATCTAAAAACTTTATAATAATAATCCCCATAGAATCCATATAGTTAATATTAAAATACTTCATTTGATTATTAATATCTTCATTAGTTAATTTTCCACCTACCCACTCTCTCATAAAGTTTTCTTTTAAATAAAAATTACTTTTCTTTAATTGTGTTGTAGCAAATTCTTCATCTTGTCTTTTATACTCCCTCTTAACTATCTCTTCTTTAGCCTTTAAAATAGTATCTTTTAAAATTCCTCTATCTATCGGTTTTAATATATAATCAAAAACATTAAGTTGAATTGCAGATTGTGCATATTTAAACTCATCATGACCTGAAATAATAATTATAATTGGATTCTCAAAGTTATTATTCAATTCAGTAATTAATTCTAGGCCATTTAAAAAAGGCATACATATATCTAATAAAAATATATCTGGTTTAGTTTTTTTAGCTATTTCTAACGCCATCTCTCCATCTTCCGCTTCACCAACTATAGTTAAATCAAATTCTTCCCAATTAATAATATTTTTAATCCCTCTTCTAATTCTAGGTTCATCATCAGCAATCATAACTCTAATCAACCATATCACCCTCTCTAAAATTTTCTACTCATTTAAAATAGGTATTATTATTTCAACCATAGTCCCCTTATTTATTTCGCTAAAATATTTTAATCCATATTGATTTCCATAGGTTAACTTAATTCTACTGTTTACATTATAAATACCATATCCAGATCCATCTTCTGAAGTAATTGAACTAATATTATCACTTTCTAACATAGCATTTATTTCATTCAACTTGTCCTCATCAATTCCAGCCCCATTATCACTGATTTTTATAACAAGATTATTATCTACTTTAGTAAAATTAATATTTATATTGCCTTTCCCTCGCTTTTGTTTTATCCCATGATAAATAGCATTTTCTACAATAGGTTGTGTTGTTAACTTTAACATAGGTACATATTTTAAATTTTCATCATAATTAATATCATAGTCTAATTTATCTTCATATCTTACTTTTTGAATTATCATATAACTATTAATGTGTTCAATTTCTTCACTCACATTAATTACTTCTCGTCCCTTATTAAGCCCTATTCTAAAAACCTTTGTTAATGCATAAACAATTTCTACAATATCCTTTGCTCCATACTCCTCTGCCATCCATCCTATAGTATCTAAGGTATTATATAAAAAATGTGGTTTTATTTGAGCCTGCAAAATTTTTATTTCTGCTTTTCTTTTACTCCTTTGTTCCTTATATACCATATCTATAAGCTCTTTTATTTCCTTAATCATATGATTAAAACTATGACCTAATTCTCCAAATTCATCCTTAAACTCTCTTTCATCAAACCTTAAGTCTAAATCCCCAAGCTCTGCCCTCTTCATAAGTCTATTCAATTCTTTTATTGGTCTTACTATACTATTAGTAAATACTATTGCTGAAAATATAGCTAAACATAAGGTTATTATTATTATAATAATAGCAATATTTTTCATTATACTTACATCACTAAGTATATCTTTAATAGAAAATACTCCTATGGTTTTCCAACCAGTTTTATCGCTAGTATCGTACATAATTTTAAAATATTCATTACTTATTTTTTTTACAATACTATCTGATTTCTCATTTAGTAATTCTCTTTTTATTCTATATATTATTGGATTTACTGGTGAATAAACTATATCATTATTTTTATCTAAAATATAAAAAAATCCCTTTTCTCCAATATAGTTACCTTTAATTATTTCTTCGAACTTTTCTAGATTAATATCAATAAGTATTACACCTAGTACTTCTTTTGTTTTATCATTTATTATAGCCTTTGAAATTGATAGTACATCATCTGCACTATGCTTTAAATTTGAATTAATATTCCTACCTATGGGATTGCTAAAATACTGTGCTTTTCCTGGATTTTTTATAGATTCAATATACCATTTTTCATTTTCCAATGGATCTCTATTGATTTTTTCTAGCTCATTACTTATATATTTATCATTAGTATTAACTATTAAAATTCCTAATATTTCAGGATTTATATCTCTATATACATTTAGACTCTTTTTCAATTTTATTTCTAAATCAATATCATCTAAGTTATCTTCCTCACTTATATATTCTATAACCTCTGGTAATTCTGATATGTACATCACTATATTTTCAACTGATTGAAGATAACTTTCAATATTTCTTTCTATCTGATTAATCATTTGACTTGTATGCTCATTAACATTTTTTTCTATTATTCTTGAATAAGCTCTATTTGTAAAAACATCTAGTATAATAATAGGCAATAACATTATTACTAGAAAAAATAACATTATCCTATTTTTAACACTATGTTTACCTTTATACATTTTATTACCTCTAATTTTATTTTTTATGAATTCTTCATAATTATTAATTATTTTCTACTATAACTATACCCATATAATTGTATATTTACAAGTAATTTACTTAAAGGATAACAAATATGAAATTAAATTTAAACACTTCATTTT
>X276_Barnacle_Goose__coassemble_416_pt1 | contig 14747 bp, 14 predicted proteins | sample X276_Barnacle_Goose__metabat2_low_PE_010 | metagenome-assembled genome bin X276_Barnacle_Goose
CACTATTAAGTTCAAGATAGTTTGTAAACTTATCTGTAAATATAACTGAGTGTATCTTATTCATTGGACCTTCTATTAAAGCTTCATCTTTCGGTAAATAAAATACTATATAATTAAGTGTTCCCTCTACCATAACTTTATCACCTAATACTTCTTTGTTAGTTATAGTAGCTTTAGCATCAACCCCCAATACTTCTTTCATATCAGGATATTGTGAATCTCTAATTAAATATTCTCCCTTTAGTACATGATTAGTTGAATTTTCTCTAAGTAATTGTTCATACTTAACCATTTCTTTTATTACATCTATTTGTGACATATAATCCCCTCCATATAATTCCTATTATAAAATATATTTCTAACGCTATATATTTATTCAACTTTTATTGAAAAGTTTCTAAAATTATATATTCAAATTAATGCAAATTTATAGTTATTTTTACCATATATTCCTTAATTATTAATTTTTTTGTCGAATTTTATTAAAATATCTATTTATATTTTATTTTTTTCATATAAATTGTTGACACATACGAAAATATGTCGTATTATAAAGATGGTTATTGACCATATAACCTCTCATAAATTCTCAATACCCTTTTATACCATAGTTGAAAGATGGGAACCCACCATCTTTCTTTTTTTTATACTTTTTTATATTTGTGCAAAAAAAATAGAACTTCAACCTTGAAGTTCTTTATTTGCACAAAAAAATCTATAATCCCGACTTTTTATAAATTTTCAGTTTATATAATCTCGCAAAGAAAAAATATAGAACTTCGCTATTCGAAGTTCTATCCTCTATACAGCAAAATATAATTGTACAGTCTTTGTTAGCACATCTGAATAACTGTATGTTACAGTTCTTTCATTGTCACTTTCTAATCTTACTACGAAAATGCTTGGGTAAACACTTTCTATTACTCCGTTGTTTACTAGGATCTTCTTCCTTCCACCGTTAGCCTTAAGTGTAACTTTTTCACCTAAATGGCCTTCTATATCCCTTTTGATGGTTGCAATAGTTTTTAAACCTTCCATTATAAACACCTTCTTTCCAATTTCTATTATATACCACATATTAGAAATTGTCAAATAAATTTTATATTTTAACACTTTTATAGTCCACTTGTCAATGTAAACTTTTAACTTTTTTGTATCCCTAATATACATCTATTAGTATACCTTTTAAATTTATTTTTATGCATTTTAAAGTAAATTATATTAAATATATGTTGATTTTGGATATCCTTCTCTATATTTACCTCTTGTCTGAAGTCCTCCTATTCCTTTAATTCCAGTGATTGTACTATTTATTAATTCTTTAATAGATACTATTTGATCAATTCTTGTATAAGCTATTTTCTCACATACAAAAACTGGATCTAAGCAATGTATTAATACTCTACTTGGAGAACTTGCAAAATTAGCTCCTGCATCTAACATGCACTCATAGCATGACTGGCATGCCCCTGCAAATATAACTAATTCATCATAACTTGAATTATAATCTCTCAAAGCTTTAACCGCTTCCCTATAGTGCCTAGAATTTCTATAGTTATCTAAATCAAGATAATCATTTACTTCCTTAATGACGCCATCATGGCCCGTTAAGACAACTATATCCGGTTTTATTTCTTTAACTAATTCAACAATTACTTCTGATTGCTTACTTTCAGGTACTGCTCTACCTACAGCATCTAATGATAATTGTTTATATACCTTTAAACAAGTTTCTAAATACTGACTATCACCATCCACATGCAATATTTTACCTGGTCTCCCAAATATCAAGTCATTATTTTGAGATGATTTTTGCGATTTACTACCTCTACTATTAATATTTTTAATTGCAATATCATCACCTCTAAGTGTTATTGCATTTTTTATAGCTGCATTAACTCTACTATTTAATATTTTTTCTTTTTCACCTATAAAACTATTGTCCACCCCTTCAAGGTCATCTACTGAAGAATCAGCTATAATCCTTATGCTTATTCCCTTTAATATATATATAGTTTTACCATTTTCTTGACGTATATCGATTATTTTGAATGTTATATCCCTATCATAAGATTTTCTAACAACTAAATCTCCTACAACCATTTTAAACCTCTTACTTAATATTACTTATAATCATAGTATGTTACTTCAAAAAAATTGCTACAAAAAAAAGTGCCTCGGCACTTTTTTATGTTTACAATGAATATTCATTTTTAAAACTTTCTAAAAAAGCTAAAAATACTTCTTGTTCTTTTATTATAGATTCTATTTTATTAGCAAAAGTATTTTGTCCCCAGTTGACTTCATTGTAATAGTATCTATTAGCAAGTCTCCAATATCTTTGCGGAAATTGAAGGTATGCAAATAAAACTTTATATTCATCCTCTCTTAGTGGTGATACCTCATTATAAGAATCAATAATTGCTTTTGCAAATTCCATATCCCAATTAACTCTTTTTAATACCTTTGTCATGAAATTAGAAATATCAAATGCCCTTATCTCTCTCTTACAATAATCAAAATCAATTATATTCACATTTTCTTCCTTATCAATAATAATATTATGATAGGTATAGTCATGATGGCAGAAACTCTTATCCACTTCTGCTATTTGACATAATTCAATATAATTTGATTCCTCTAATATTTTTAATGCTTTTTTTCCTATTTCCTTATAAAATTCCATAGATTTTAGATATACTAAATCGAAGTTATTTTTATTATTCCTTTTTCTTACCATATCCCTCATTTTATCAAAAGATTTAATTCTTTTTGCCATAAGGTGAGGCCATCTTCCTAAATCACTCTTAAGTTTAGAATTTTCTGGAGGATCATACCCCTTAGAAGCTTCATGCATCTTAGCTAATGTTTTTGCTGCCACTTTAACTTCTTCTATGTTATGAAAATCACACTCTCTTCCATCTAACCATTCAGATAATGTATAAAGATCTTCATTTACCAATGCATACGGATCTCCATCTATGTTCAAACAATATTTATCAACGCCTCTAAACCCATTATTAATTAGATGCTCCTTTGCTCCGCATACAAATAATAATTTTTGTGGCCCATAATTTATCTTTTTTAAACATCTTTCTCCTTTATTACTCTTTAAATAGTAAATGCCCTTATTAGCTTTAATAACTTCGATTTTTATATCAAATTGCCTTTCTATTTCAAATTCTCTCATCATAATGCTCACCTCCTTTATATTTATATGTGGTTACTCATTGTTTTATTAACATTTTTTGTATTTTTTAATATAATAAATTAAAAGCATTATGAAAGGATTAAATCATGAAGATAGGCATAGATGGAAGAGCTGCTAAATGGTATAGAGGAACAGGGATCGGAACATATACTTATCAGCTTATAAATAGTTTAAATAAAGTTGATTCTAAGAATGACTACTTAGTTTTTCTGCCTGAAGGTTCATCACTAGATTTAAGTGATAATTTTATAGCTAAAACTGTAAAAGATTTATCTAACCAAAATTTTTGGGATGATGTTAGATCTCCTAATACTTTTAGTAATAAAGATTTGGACCTATACCATGTTCCACAAAATGGAGTAGGGCTTTCTGAAAATATACCCTGCCTTAAACTAATCACATTACATGATATAATACCCTTGAGAATGCCTGAAACAGTAAGTTCTAGATATCTTGATATTTTTAACAATGAACTCCCTAAAATTATAGATAATTGCGATGGTATATTAACTGTTTCAGAATTTTCAAAGCGAGATATAGCGAAAGAATTTAACTTTCCTACAGAAAGAATTTTTGTTACTCCGCTCGCTGCAGAGGATATATATAGACCTTTAAATAAAGATATATGCAAAAAAAATCTATCTAAAAAATATGGTATTAATAATAATTTTATTTTATACGTTGGTGGCTTTAGCCCACGAAAGAACATTTTAGGTATTATAGAATCATTTTCACTTTTAAATGATAATATAAAAAAAGATTTAAAATTAGTTATTACAGGTAAAAAAGGCATCTCATATGAAATATATAAAAAGCGTGCAGAAGATCTATATATAAGTAATTCTGTAATTTTTACAGATTTTATTCCATTAAATGATTTACCTGATTTTTATAACGCCTCTGAGTTATTACTTTATCCTTCATTTTATGAAGGCTTTGGACTACCTCCACTAGAAGCTATGGCTTGTGGGATACCTGTAATTGCCTCTAATGTAACTTCCCTACCTGACGTTTGCTTAGATGCTGCTATTTTAATAAATCCACATTCTATAGATGAACTAAAAAATTCTATAGAGCTAGTTTTAACTAACAATACTCTTAGATCATCTATGATTCAAAGAGGTCTTGTAATAAGTTCCTTATACAGTTGGGATAAAACAGCACTCCAAACAATAAAAGCATATGAGACTATATCTAATCTCTACTAAATTAAAAAAAGATAAGCCAGTTATAATTTAATTATACTAGCTTATCTTTTTTATATACTCAATAGAAATACTCTTTAAAATCTTCTATAAAATTTTCTAAGAATCCTCTCCTGTGAACTTCATTTCCAAGCTTATTTTTAAAACGATTTATAAATACCTCTTCATCCCAACTTTTTTGCTTATAATAATAATCTGTTACTATTGTTACAAAATCCTTTGGAAATGATAGCATTACATATAATAATTTTATTTCTTCATTACTTAATTTATTAACATCACCATAGCTATCTAATATTAATTTTACTTTCTCACTATCATATGCGAAATTTTTTATTACCTTTCTTGTAAAATTAGCCACATCAACTATCCTTGTATCAAACTTACAATAATCAAAATCAATTATTTTAACCTCTTCAGAATCTATTATAAAATTATGATGGGCCAAGTCATTATGACATAACACCTTTTTAGATTCATCTTTTAAAATTTTATTATAATCGCTTAGTGCAAGAAGCCCTAATGATTTTTTTATTTGCTCTAAATTATAATTTACATTTGAAATAAACATTTTATCGAATTCATTTTTATACCTATATTTACTAACATTATATTTTATATTTTCTAATACCTTATAACTATCTTCCATGACTTTAACTAGATTAGTAGCAGAATTTTCATTAATTATATCTGAGCTAAATATTTCTAGTATTCCCTTTGATGCTAAATGCATATGAGCAATTGATTTCGCACACATTTCAATTTCTACAGGATTAGAGAAAGTAGCTTCACGCCCCTCTATCATATCAAGTAATACATAAGTTTCACCTTTCCAAATTTCATAAACTTTATTATTTTTATTTTTAAAATAGCTTAATACATTTGAATAATTCTTAGATATATATTCTAACGACTTATCTATAAATTCTAATCTTTCCTCTGTACAATTAACTATTTTTAATATTTTATTACCATTTGGAGTCACTATTACAAAAACTTTTCTCAATGGAATTATATCATTAATCTCAAGCCCTAATATTAAAAAAAACTCTTCACTTAAATCATACTTACACAATGTATTTTTCTCTATATATCTTAACTTATTCACTAAGGCAGCCCTCCCTTAACTATTAAATCATTAAACTATTACCATCATTACTCTTTGCTTTATATAATGCATCTAAGTATTCCTCTTCTATTAACTTTTTTTTATTCTTCCTATATTTATCCCATAACTTTAAACTCTCCATAGGATACGACATCAGTCCCTTTAAGTATTCAACACTATCATCTTCAAGTAATGATTCACTAGTAAAATATTCTATTAAATCTAACATGTTCTCATTATAATTTTTCTTCTTTAAATATCTAAAGTATACATAAGCATCTTGTTCAACTAAATTATATGTTAGATATTTAATTGTCCCAATTTCAATATTACCCTCTTCACCTAATCTAAGATTTTCTTCATTGGTACGCCCTAAACAAACTTCATAATTGTACATACTTCTTTTAATTAAACTCTTATAATTATTATTTTCTACATAAATAATAGAATCCTTAGCTTTACTTAAAATCTCACTCCCTTCTTCTAACAAAAATATATCAATAGCATTTTTATCTATTTTTTTATTTATATATTCTAAATGTAACTCTAAATTTTTAACTTGAACTTTATAACTTTCTAATTCCTTACCTATACTTCCATTAATTCTAGGTAATAGGTTATCCCTATATCCTTTAAATTTATTTTGAAAATTTATTATATTATTTATTTGCATCTTAATATCATCAGATGATAACTTATTTATATTTTCAAAACTATGATTTAATATTTTTATATCTCTACTTGTAAAATATGAATATAGGCCTTTATTTATATCATTCACCCCCTATAAGGTACATTAAAATAAATACCATACTAATCTATTTATTTTTAATCAATTAATTAAAAAAACTTTCTATGAACTCCTCCTTTTTTTCTACATCCTCCAAATACTTTAGTATTTTATTTTCAATAAACTCTTCACCCCAAGGTTGTTGCTCCCAATAATACTGTAATCCCCTTTGCCAAAATTCCTGTGGAAATCTTATAAATGACTTCATTAAACTTAATTCTTCTTCATAAACATTATTGCTTTTAGAATAGTTTTTTATTATTAAATTGGCATCTTCAAAATTCCAATTTCCATTTTTCATAACTCTTATCATTAGAGATGATAAATCATGTAGATGTGTATCTAATATACAATAGTCAAAATCAATTATATTTATTTCTTTATTTGTATCTATTAATACATTGTGATGGGCAAAATCATGATGACAAAACCCCAATTTCATAACCTCTTTTTCCATTATGTTTATATATCTATCAGTTTTCAAATCTTCTATAGCTCTTTTACCTCTTTGTAATTCACTATTCATTGCCTCTAAATATATTTTATCAAAATTTGATTTATAAGCCTTTTGATCTATTCTATTTTTAAAATCCAAAATTTCATTACACCTAGTCTCTAATACATTTATCCAAGAAAACCATCCTATTCTTGGATTCATATCTTTATTTATAATAAATCCTTCACTGCATTTATGAAATTCACCTAATTTTTCACTTACTTTTGCAAGTTCATCTTTATCATCATAATTACTAACTCTAGAATTTATCCATTTTGTAAGATAAGCATAATTATCTCTAATTTTTATAAAGTCACTATTATCTTTTGTTTTTATTATTTTCGGTATTTTTTTAAACTCTCTTTTTTGCAAATGATTTATAGCAGCTAAAATAAATTTAAAGTGAGCAAAATCATATTTTATTATCTTAATACAGTAATCCCCATTTTCACTCTTTATTTTAAAAGTATTTTTAACCTTTTCTACAGTAACTACCTTTAATAAATAGTTATTTTCAATTATGTTTTTTACCTCTAAAATATCCATGTTATTCTCCTCAATATTTCTTCTTTTCATTATATGAATTTATTTGTTTTATTGTGAAGAATAAAATTTTTAATAAAATCTTTGTTATATATATTTTTTTTTCTAATATGTATATTATATATTGAACAAATCCTGTTATATATTTTAAATAATCTTATATGAATAAGATTATTTATTAACTATTAAAAAATCTCTAACTTAAAAGGAGTGTGATTTATGAAAATATCAATTGACGCTAGAGGGATTAATTTATATAAAGGGACAGGAATAGGAACATATACAGAAAATCTTACCCGCGAATTACTTAATATAGATAAAGAAAATGATTATACTTTATTTTGGAATGGAAAGAATTATGATTCATTTAAACAATCCAACAGTAAGATAATATTCTCATCTAATCGTCATGGTGCTTTCTATGAAAATTTCTATGTTCCAAGCTATATAGAAAAAAATAATATTGATTTGCATCATATTCCACAAAATGGAATAGGATTAACTGAAAGTTATTCTAGTAAATCAATTGTAACTATTCATGATTTAATACCTTATACATTACCTGAAACTGTTGGTCGAAGATATTTAGAAAATTTTTTAAAAGAGATGCCAAAAATACTTAATAAAACTAGAGGAATTTTAACTGTTTCTGAATACTCTAAAAGAGATATTTTAAAATTCTTTCATGGATATCCAGCAGAAAATATTTTTGTTACACCACTAGCTGCAAATTCTAATTTTAGACCTTTAGATAAAAATATTTGCTTAGAATTTGTAAAAGAAAAGCTTAATATTAAGTCCCCCTACATTCTATACATAGGAGGATTTAGTGCTAGGAAAAATGTCCGTGAACTAATACTCGCTTTTCAAAAAATTAATTTAAGCTTAAAAAAACCATATACTCTTGTTCTTGGAGGCTCTGTTAAAGATGAGGGCAAAAAACTAGTATCACTTGTAGAAAGTCTAAATTTACAAAATAATATTATCTTTACAGGTTATCTAGATGATGATATTTTGCCAATTTTATATAATGGTGCAGAAGCGTTTGTTTATCCATCGCTTTATGAGGGTTTTGGTCTACCTCCTCTTGAAGCAATGAGCTGTCAGACAGCAGTAATAACCTCTAATTTGACATCTATACCCGAAGTTACTTCTGATGCTGCAATTTTAATAGATCCATTTAATTCAGAAGAATTATCATCTAAACTATTCAAACTTTTAGATGATGATGATTTTAGATATGAGTTAGCATCTAAAGGATATAAAAGAAGTCTTGATTTTTCTTGGAAAAAGACTGCTGAAAAAACTCTAGAAGCCTATAATTCATTACTTTATTAAAAATATATAAAATAAAGAATAGCTCCTTTACTTATCATTTTACTATAGGAGCTATTCTTTATTTCTTTCTAATTATTTGATTTTTTTCTTAATGTTATCTATAATAGTTTAATAATAATCAAAAATGATTGGAGATAATTTATGCATATAGATAGTTTGAAATATTTTTATGATGTTGCGATAAACAAAAGTATATCTACTGTTGCTAAACAATCTCATATTTCACAATCTGCACTTAGCCAACAACTTTTAAAACTTGAAAGTAAATTAAATGTTAAACTTTTAAATAGAAGTAATAAAGGTGTTAGTTTAACTCCTGAAGGAGAAATACTATTTAAACATTGTGAAACAATAATAAATACATATCAAAAAATGGAAGATGAGCTTTCTAGTTCAATTCTCAAGAAAAATTATCTATCTATTGAAGCTATAGAATCTATAAGTTCTACATTTCTTCCAATAGCTATATCAAAACTAAAAAATTCTTTTCCAGATTATATGATTAATTTAACATCTTTATATTCCTGTTCCTTCACTAATCTTCTAAATAATATCTGTGATATATATTTATGTTATAAAAAACCTGAAGATTACGAAGGATTAATTATTAAGGAGCTTGGAAATGATTCAATTGTTCTTGTAGCCGATTCTTCTTTTCATAAAAATTCTCTTACTTTAGAAGAATTTTCTACAGTTCCATTTATAGAGACCTGCGAAAAGGATTCTCTTAATTTATTAGTAAAACAAACAATTAATGATATTTCCCCAGATTTTAATGGATTTAATACTATTTATAGTACAAATTCATATTTTTCAACATTAAATGGTTTAAAATCATCTAAGGCGGTAACTTTTATTCCTAAAAGCCTCTATAATAATTATTCCATAAATAGTTCTTTAAAATTAATACATGTGGAAAATATAAAATTATCAATACCACTTTACATATGTTATTTTGATAGTTTTTATAAAACACATTCTACATTTATAAAATCATTAAAGAGTATAATAAGAGGGCTTCTTATAAAATAAGAAGCCCTCTTTTAATATTCTCTAAATAATAGCCATTTTGATATATCATTTAATATTTCTTTATACTTATTATCTGGTAACGCTTCTATACCCTTAAAGCATTTTTTCATATATTTATCTGCAAGTTCTCTAGCATCTCTAACACCATTATTAATCTTTACTTTTTCTACTATCTCTTTTATATTATCATCTGTAAGATATTCATTTCCTATAAACTTTTCAAACTCTTTAGAATTATTTATACTCGCATATATAAATGGAGCTGTATAAATCCCCTGTTTTAAATCATTCCCAGCTGACTTTCTAATACTTTCATCATTTCCCTCATAATCTAAAATATCATCTATTATTTGAAATGCCATCCCCAAATTATGACCTATATTATATAATGTTCTAACTACATTCTTATTTGCATCACATTCTGCAGCCCCTAAAGATAATGATAATGAAAATAACTCAGCTGTTTTTCCTGATATTCTACTTAAATAATCTTTAATAGATAATTTTTTAGAATACCTTGAATTTAACTGATTAATTTCACCCATACATATTTTAGACATTGCTCTTGAATCCATCTTAATAGCTTGAAGAGAAGAACTAGTTGCTAATATTTTAAAGCATACACAAAAAAGGTAGTCCCCTATATATACTGCATAATCTTTACCATACTTAGATTGAATAGTTTCTTGACCTCTTCTTAATTTAGAATCATCAATTACATCATCATGTACTAAGCTTGCCATATGAATCATTTCTATAACTGCTGCTGTTGGTATTGATTTTTCTCTATCATACTCACCAAAGTTTGAACCAATTAAAACAAAAGCAGGTCTTAATAACTTCCCACCAGATTCTATTAATTCTACTATTGAGTTCTCTATTTTCTTATCTTTACATTTTACATTTTTCTTCATTAAATCAAGAACTAAAGTAAGTTCTCTCTTTAATTCAGGATAGTTGTTCCAAATATTATCCATTTTAATCACCTTCTGTTCCCTATCTAAATACTGATAACTTAGATAAGTGGTTTACTACATAATTAGCTGTAATTCCAATAAAAATTCCGGTTCCTATACCTACAGTTGATAATACTGGTAAATACATCATAACGCCTATATTTTTCACAATTAAAGATGCTACTATAAGTTGTCCTACATTGTGAAATATTGCACCTGCTGAACTTACACCTATTATACTCACCTTATCTTTAAATTTTTCTTTTATAAATACCATTGCTGAAAAACTCAATATTCCACCTACAGCACCATACATAAAGGAAGATAGATTACCACCAAACATTGTTCCAAGTGTCATCCTTAAAAATAGAACTAAGAATGCATCCCTTTTACTGTCTAATGTATATAACGCTATAACTGTTATTAAATTCGCAAGTCCAAGCTTTGCACCTGGGGTAATAAATGGTACTGGTATCATTCTTTCAAAAATATGTAATACTAAAGCTTGCGCTACTAGTAATCCTATGTATACTATTCTTCTTGTATCTTTCATAATTTCACCCCATTAATAAGAAACTATAACATCATCTTGTATATCACCCTTTATCTCAATCATAAATCTATTTGGTAAACATACTAAAGCATGTCCTGCCTCATTTATATGCTCTGGATTCATACATATTTTATCTGTACAGCTTGCTTCTATTATACCTATGTTATTATCCTCAACCTTTATTATATTTCTACCATATTTAGTTTCAATTTCTATTATTTCCGTTCCTTTATTAGCTGATAAAGGAATCGTTTTATATAATTCTCCCGCTACTGTTATTTCAGCATAAGTGCTATTATATTCCTTTCCTAAAATAACTCCAAAAACTATTTCAGGAATAAATGAAAATAGCATAAGAACTGCTATAATAATAATATCCCATTTCTTAAACATATACACCTCTCACCTCTTTTTCATTTTTCTACTTCTTAAAATATTTTACTCTATATAATTTATATTATATAGAGTATATATACAACAAAATCTTTACAAAGCAAAGCAAAAGCTCTACCTTGTAAAGATTTTACAAGGAAATAAATCTAAATTATAAATCTATTTTCTTTTAAATATTCAATTTTATATTCTATGCGCTATGACTCGCATCTTTATTTTCTATTGCTATTGTTTCTTTGTAAATTGGTTGTTTTTTACCCATCCAAAATTCACCTGCAATTTTATTAATCCAAGGCATTAGATAATAGTCTAAACCAAATGTTCTACCTGCTCCACCCATTAACGCAATTGCACCAAAGAAGTACCATAAAATTTCCCATCCAGCCATTGCACATAAGATAAAGTTTATTACCATACCTGCTGAAACAGCACTCCATATGAATGTGAATAATCCTACTATTAAACATAATCCCATACCAATTTCCATTAAAGCAACTATTCTTTGGAACCAAACAGCTACTTCCGGATTAGGCATCATTATTTCCATTACAGCAGCATACCAACCAGGTATTTCTTTTATAATTGGTGTCACAGCGGCTGCTCCTGTTTCAGTAGCTGCTGAAGCACCACTAGTGGCATCTTGTAACCATGTAAATGGCATCTTAACATTTCCAGCTACCACCCAGCTATCTGAACCAATTTTAATTTTATTAACAAATTGACTTATATTATCTGCTTCCCACATTGCTTTCCAATTTGCATCACCAAGTAGTTTCTTTATACCTTCAATTGCCCATAAACAACCGATATAAACTCTTAAAGGAACAAGCCATAATCTATTCGCTTTTGATGATAAATGTCCTCTCATTATAGATCTCTTATCTTCTATACTAAAGAATTCATGTTGTAAGTAGTGGTATATGGCATGTACATCATTTACTCCTAATAAGTAATGCATGTTAATTATATGTTTCATAACCATTGCAAAAAATCCTGATAATTTTACTCCCATTAAGTTAGCAACACCATATCTTCCGCCAATAGAAACCATAAATCCATGATATTTTCCTTCGAATTTCTTCATTTCTTTTTGTTCAATTGAAGCAATTATATTTTTAACAACTGTTCCAGCTGTTTGAACTGCAGCTTCAACTATTTGTGGTGTTCCTTGACCTGGCTTTTCTTCAAAATAAGCCATATCTCCAACTACAAATACGTCTTTCTTTCCTACAGCTTGTAAATATTCATTTGTTTGTAATCTACCAGCTCTTGCAGTTTCAAGACCATATTCTTTAGCATCTTGATTAGCCTGGATTCCACATGTCCATATTAATGTATTAGTTGGTATCTCTTCACCGCTTTTTAAAACTATCTTGTTATTAGCAACTTCAACTATAGGTGAATTCTTTAATAACTCCATACCTTTTTTAAGCATGTATTTTTCAGCCTTATCAGCTTGTTTTCTATCAAGCATATTTAAGATTGTTCCCATAGCTTCAACAACCATTAATCTGACTTCATTTACATCTACATTATATTCTCTTGCAAGTCTATCTTTCCATTCTATTAATTCCCCAGCCATTTCTATACCAGTGAATCCTGAACCTGCAACAACAAATGTAAGCATCTCTCTTCTTTTAGCTTCATTTCTTTCCATAGCTGCTTTTGCAAACATACTTTGTATATGTTCTCTTATTCTAATGGCATCTTCAAATGACCATAAAGTAAATCCATTTTCTTTTACTCCAGGAACTCCAAAAAATGCTGGTTCACTTCCTGTACCTACTACTAAATAATCATAAGAATATTCCCCGTAAGTTGTAGTAACCTTTTTATTATCAGTATCAACTTTCTCTATATTATCAATAACAACATTTATTTTACTTTTACTAAAAATTCTGCTTAATTCAACTTGCACAGATTCTGGGTGTACTCTTCCCCCTGCAACTTCATGTAATTCTGTCATTAGTGTATGATATGGATTTCTATCTATTATAGTAACTTCAACATCATCATTCTTCTTATATTTCTTAGCAAGTTTTTTTGCAGCATGTACCCCACCATAACCAGCCCCAAGAACAAGAATTTTATTCTTTGACATAATATCACCTAACCCTTTCGATAATTAATCTACTTAATTTATAACTATATTAATTGTATAGCCGATTTATATATATGTCTATATTAATTAATATTCATATTAGTTTTTTTTTTAACAATTTTTATAGAGTTTAATATTATAATATTTTATTTAATCTCTTTGATATCATAGCTTAACACCTATAATTAAAAATTAATAGCTATTCAAAAAACTTATACTTCATAAGTAAAAGCTATACCTATTTTTTGATACATTGTGTATAATTATATGGTATTGAGAATTTTTTATAAATTTTTAATTAAAATTGTATAATTTTAAGGGGGATTTTCTTATGAAATCAAAGAAAATATTAAGTTTATTAGCTGTTGCAGCATTAGCTACTACTGTTTTAGTAGGTTGTGGAAGCAAAGATGAAGCTGCTTCTACGAATGAAGTTGCTTTTAAAGATGGTGTTTATACAGAAAAAAGTACTGCAGATGAAAGAGGGTATGTTGCTGAAATAAGTATCGAAGTTAAAGATGGTAAAATAGCAACAGTTAAATATGACGAAACTAGCGCTGATGGTGTTACTAAGTCAACTGATGAAGCATACAATAAGATGATGCTTGATAACGGTATGAAATCTAGTCCAGCTGAAGCTTTTCCTAAATTACAAGATGCTTTAGTTGAAAAACAAGATGTTGAAGCTGTTGACGCTGTTGCAAGTGTAACTACTTCTTCAGATTCATTCAAAACATTAGCTACTAAAGCTTTAGAAAAAGCTAAATAATATATTTTTTCAAATAAGACTTTAGGATTTTCCTAAAGTCTTTTGCTATTTTAGTCGATAAATGGTTATAATAGTTTAATAATACATACTTTTAGGAGGTTAATATGAAAAATAGAAAATTAAGATATCTATCATCATTTCTATTGTTAATTTTTTCTCTTGCATTTTTTATAGGTTGTTCTAAAAATAACAAAGTTTCTTCTCCATTAACTCGAACAGAAACACTTATGGGTACAGTTGTAAAAGTAACTA
>X276_Barnacle_Goose__coassemble_417_pt1 | contig 14733 bp, 13 predicted proteins | sample X276_Barnacle_Goose__metabat2_low_PE_010 | metagenome-assembled genome bin X276_Barnacle_Goose
TAATAACCTTAATTCAAATTCAATACTCTGAATACTTATCATATTTTCTAGTATAAAAACTCTAAATTAATTAATTAATTAATTAATTAATTTAGATAATATATTTAATTATTCCATAGCTAACAATTTAACACTTATTACATTTTCTAGAGCTCTTATCTTTACTAATAAACCCTTTATTTCCCCATTAATATGAGAACTATCTAATGTTATTGTTACATTCGCAGCCATATTAATTGGAATATCTTGATTTATAGTTATAACATTACCTTTATTATAAGCTATGCAATCTAATACTTTTGATAAAGTTCCTGCTTCATGTGATAATAGTACTACTAAAGTTATTTTTTTACTGTACATTTTCTCATCCATCAAAAATATATCATCTTTATATTTATAGTATGTACTTCTACTTATCCCTTCTTTTTTCACAGCCTCCATAACATCTTTTGCATTCCCAGTGATTAGAGTTTCTTTAACACTTATAACTTTCTTAAACGTTTCTGGCAACACCTTTTCACTAATTATATAGTATTTTTTTTCACTCATAACTCCACCACCTATCGCTTGTTTGGTTAATTTTTTAAACTTTAATTTCATTATAAGTAATTATATAACTTGTCTTCAAAAAAATATATACTATTTTTCAATCTTATTTCTCTCTTTATATTTACTAATAAAAAAAATATATTTGCTACTAACATACTAATCACTGATTTTAAAAAATATAGTATGATTCAAACAATATTACTTAAACAGAAGAAAATTAACCATAAATATTGCAGCTATTATCGCTGTAAGCTCTGCAAATACTGAAGCCCAAAGTGTATGTCTTATTTTTTTTATTTTAACAGCCCCAAAATACACTGTTATTGTATAAAATATAGTTTCTGTAGTTCCCATAATAACTGATGCTATAAGACCTGTTTTAGTATCTGGTCCATTTGTTTTCAGTATATCTGTTAAAATACCTATTGCTCCACTACCGGATAATGGCTTTATTAAAATTAAAGGGGTTACTTCCTTTGGTAATCCTATTATTCCACCTAGTGGAGCTATAATATTATTTAGCATCCCTAAAAGATTTGATTCTCTAAAAATATGAACAGCTACTATCATAGCTAAAAGATATGGAAATATGTTTAAACAAACTTGTAATCCTTCTTTTGCACCTTCTATAAACCATTCATAAACCTTTCTCTCCTTAAACATTCCATAAGTTATTATTACTAAAACTATTATTGGTATAATGCTTTTAGTTATATATTGAAACATAATTATTCCCCCCCATCACTTAAAAATATCTCTGAAGTATTTTACAACTAACAACACCTACTATTGCAGCTATAGTACTTGCGAGTATTGCAGGAACTATAATTACTCCCGGATTTACAGACCCACTGGCTGCTCTTATAGATATAATTGTTGTTGGCACTAACTGTATGCACGCTGCATTTAAAACTAAAAATAGAGCCATATCATTTGATGCTTTTCCCTTCTCTTTGTTTAACCTATCCATCTCTTGCATTGCTTTAATTCCAAACGGAGTTGCTGCATTTCCAAGCCCTAGCATGTTTGCTGTTATGTTCATAACTATTGCACCTAAAGCTTTTTCATCCTTTGCTGCTTCCTTAAATATAAGCTTTAGTACAGGTCTTAAAATCTTTGACAACTTTTGAGTAAGTCCACTTTTTTCTGCTACCTTCATCACTCCACACCAAAAACACATAAGTCCTACAAGGCCAATCATAAACTGAACAGTTGAATCTACCGATCCAATTATAGACCTTGATATAGCCTCACCATTCCCTGTAACAAGACCAACTAATATTCCAAAAAATATCATAATAAACCAAATATAATTAATCATAAATTTTACCTCCAAAAAAGTTCTTTTAGCAATATATGCCTTGCATATGATATTTATTAATGATACGATAACCTTATATAATAAATATTATTATTTTTACTTTATAAAGCTGCAAAGGAGAAATATATTATGAATGAATCAAACCTTAAATTAGCTCAACAAGATATTGAAGAAGCATTACAAACTGTTGGTGATATGGAAAAGATAATTGAAAACAATGAAGTTTCTAAAGAAATTTTAAAAGAGAAGTTTACTGCCTTAACTGGTAAGGTTCAGGAATTAGAAAATATTCTTAAAACTGAAGGAATATTATAATCTCTTTCAATATATAAGTAAAAAACACCCTCAAGGCATGCTTTTTCTCAGAAAAATCTAGGAACAAGCATATCTCGAGGGTGATTTTTTTCTACTAATCTAAAAGTAAAAACGCCTCTAGGATTTGTTAATTCTCAGACTTCCCTGAAAATTATACCCAAAAGCGTTTCAATATTTCATATATTATTTACAGCTTTCTCTTTCGATTAGCTTATAGTCTAATACATATTGTGATAATTCTTTAGTCTCTTCTTGCTCTGATACTTTTTTACTCAACATTTTTATAAGCATTCTCATTGCAACTGATCCCATATCATAACTTGGTTGGTTTATTGTTGTTAACTTTGGATAGAAAACTGAAGCGAATGCATTATTATTAAAACCTACAACGCTTACATTTCCTGGAACATTTATTCCTCTTTCTCTAAATCCATTGATAACACCCATAGCAATCTCATCTGAAGCACAAACTACACCATCACATTTCTTATTAAGTGACTCAAACTTTTCTACAGCATCATAACCTGATTTTACTTTTAAATTATTAAGATATACTAAATCCTCATCTATTTCTAAATTTGAATCCTTCATTGCATTCTCGTAACCTATGTATCTATCACTCCAAGCATTCATTGTATCTTTTTCAACTCCAACAAATGCAATTTTCTTTAATCCTTTATCTATAAGATACTTAGTTGCTTCATATGTAGCTTTTATGTTATCTATAGTAACACTTGGTAAACTTTCTTCTTTATCTTTAGTCTCAACTAAAACTGTTCTTAAACTTAATTCATTTATTAAAGATAAAGTGTCTTCTTCTAAAGATGAACTCATATAAATAACTCCATCAACCATCTTTTCACTAAGAACTCTTAAGTATTCCTTTTCTTTTTCTGAATCAAAATCTGAGTTACATAATATTACGTTATAATCATATATATTAGAAACATCCTCAGCCCCTCTTACTATTTCAGGATAAAATCCGCTTGATATATCCGGAACTAATATTCCTATAGTTTTTGTTCTTTGTGTTTTTAAACTTCTAGCTACAATATTAGGTCTATATCCTAATTTTTTTATAGCGTCTAAAACTTTTTTCTTAGTATCTTCATTTACAACATCTATATCGTTTAACACTCTCGATACTGTAGCTATTGAAACATTTGCTTCTCTTGCAACATCTTTAATAGACGTAGCCATACCACATCACTCCATTTTTCATATTATTATATCTATTATACCTATTGTTAGTATTAAACACAACAATTCTAATTATCCTTTTCTACATTATATCCTAAAATAGTAAATTATATATCAATCTAATTTATTTAATTTAAAAAGGCTAGAAATATGAATTAATATTTTCTAGCCTTTTATTTTTTTACAATAATATTAATTTATTCATCTTTTATGATTTAAATTAAATTATTAACTATTTTCCTTAAAACGGCTTTAAATTAAGACTATTGAACAACTTCTACTGTCATATTTAATTTTTCACCATTTATAATTACTTCTGTATAATCAAATTCACCATCATAAACTACTTCTTGAGTTAAAGTTTCCTTTTTAACAGTTTCGACAAATTTCTTAATAACTTCTATTATCTTATCATTTCCTGATACATATAGATTTATCTTGTCAGAAACTTGGAAGCCTTTCTCTTTTCTCATAGTTTGGATCTTAGAAATTACTTCTCTTAAATGTCCCTCTGCAAGTAGTTCTTCACTTATTGAAGTATCAAGAACAACACCAATTGATCCTTCTCCAGCAAATGCATATCCTTCTAAACCTTGCATTGTAACTAATACACTTTGACTATCTAAAGTTATTTCTGTTCCATCAACATTAATTACTTCTGTTCCACCATTTTGAATTTTTTGTGCAAGTTCCATTTGGTTTCTTAAAGCAATTTCTTTCTTTATTCCTGGTATTAACTTACCATAAGCTCTTCCAAGCACTGGTAGATTAGGTTTAATCTCAAAGTTAACATATTGTGAAAGATCAGCACCAAAATCTACACTCTTAATGTTAAGTTCATTTTTTATAATTTCACCATAATATTCTGGAAGTGAATCTGTTGAAATTAACATTTTTGAAAGTGGCTGTCTATTCTTAATATTAGCACCATTTCTTGCACTTCTACCAAGCTTAACCATAGTGTAAGCTAAATCCATTTCTTTTTCCAAGTTTTTATCTATAGCATTTTCATTAACTTCTGGCCATTTGCATAAATGAATACTTTCAACAGCATTTGGATCTAAGTTAACTACTAAGTTTTGATAAATTTCTTCTGTTATAAACGGTACAAATGGAGCAGCTACTTTAACTAATGTAGTTAAAACTCTATATAATGTTACATAAGCACCTATCTTATCATCTGTAAGTTCTTCTGACCAATATCTTGATCTATTTCTTCTTACATACCAGTTTGATAACTCATCTGTAAACTCTTCAATTGCAAGAGCTGCCCCAGTTATTCCATAATCTCTTAAGTTTTCATCAACAACATTTATTAATGTATTTAATTTTGACATTATCCATTTATCCATTACATTATCTGATTCAAAATCAGAATATTTTAATGGATTAAATTTATCTAAATCTGCATATAAAACATAGAATGAATATACATTCCATAATGTTCCAAGGAACTTTCTTTGAACTTCTGCTACATCATCTACAGAGAATCTTGTTGGAAGCCATGGAGCACTTGCAGTATAGAAATGCCATCTTGTAGCATCTGCACCTTGTGAATCTAAAACTTCAAATGGATCAACAACATTTCCTTTTGATTTTGACATCTTTAAGCCTTTCTTATCAAGAACATGACCAAGAACTATACAGTTTTCAAATGGATTTCTATCAAATATAGCTGTTGAAATAGCTAATAATGTATAGAACCATCCTCTTGTTTGGTCAACTGCTTCTGATATAAATTGAGCTGGGAAGTTTGCATCAAATAATTCTTTATTTTCAAACGGATAGTGTAATTGAGCAAATGGCATTGATCCTGAATCGAACCAACAGTCAATAACTTCTAGAGTTCTTGTCATTTCCTTTCCACACTTATCACAGTTTAAATGAACTTTATCAATATAAGGTTTATGAAGTTCTATACCTTCTGGTACATTAATACCTTTTTGATTTAGTTCTTCTATACTTCCAATACATTCTCTGTGACCGCATTCACATTCCCAAATTGGAAGTGGTGTTCCCCAATATCTATCTCTTGAAATACCCCAATCAATAACATTTTCAAGGAACTTACCAAATCTTCCTGTTCTTATGTTATCTGGATTCCAGTTTATTTTATTGTTGTTTTCTAATAATTTATCTCTTAAAGTACTCATTGCAACAAACCAACTCTCTCTTGGATAGTAAAGAAGTGGTGTATCACATCTCCAACAATGAGGATATGAATGAGTATGCTTTTCAGCTTTTAATAATCTATTGTTTTCATCTAAATATTTAGCTATACTTTCATCACATTTTTTAACAGATTTCCCTGCCCACGGAGTAACTTCTTCTGTAAAATTACCACTTGGATCAACTAAATTAATAAATGCTAAATTGTTTTGCTTAGCTATTAAATTATCATCTTCTCCGTAAGCTGGAGCTATATGAACTATACCAGTACCATCTGATAATGTTACATAATCACCATGAACTACAATGAAAGCTTTACCTTCTGGTTTATGGAATGGAAGTAATTGCTCATATTCTAAACCAAGAAGCTCTTCACCCTTAAATTCTTTTATGATTTCTACATCTTCTCCTAAAACTTTAGTAACTAAATCTTTAGCTAATATATAAGTTTCTTCTTCTTTTTTAACTTCAACATAAACATATTTTTTGTTTATACATAAAGCTACGTTTGATGGTAATGTCCAAGGAGTTGTTGTCCAAGCTAGTATATACTTGTTTTCTTCTCCCTTTACTTTGAACTTAGCAATTGCAGTTAAGTCCTTAACATCTTTGTACCCTTGAGAAACTTCATGTGATGAAAGACCTGTTCCACATCTTGGGCAATAAGGCATTACCTTATGACCTTTATATAAAAGTTCTTTATCCCATAATTGTTTTAATGCCCACCATACTGATTCTATATATGGGTTATGGTAAGTTACATAAGGATCTTCCATATCTACCCAGTAACCTATTTGATTAGTCATCTTCTCCCACATGTTTACATATGAGAATACACTGTCTTTACATTCTTTAACGAATTTTTCCACACCATATTCTTCAATTTGTCCTTTACCTGAAATTCCAAGTTTCTTTTCTATTTCAAGCTCAACTGGTAACCCATGAGTGTCCCATCCAGCTTTTCTAATAACTTTATAACCCTTCATAACTTTATATCTTGGAATTATATCTTTCATAACTCTAGTTAAAACATGACCTACATGTGGCTTTCCATTTGCTGTTGGAGGACCATCATAAAATGTAAAATATTCCCCTTCTTGATTCATGTCAAAATTCTTTTGTATTACATTTCTTGCTTTCCAAAGATCTGCAACTTGTTTTTCCATACCAACAAAACCTGTTGGCAATTCAACTTTCTTGTACATAAAAACAAAACTCCCTTCTTATTTTTAATATTAACTAATTATTACTAATTATTCATTTAAAGCATAAAAAAACCTCATCCCACACAAGGACGAAGTTAAATTCGCTATACCACCTACGGTTACATCTCTCTCTATCTTTGTACAAAATAGAAATTCTGTCATTTCGAGTACTAACATACTCTATCCTATAACGTAGGATAACGGGATAAGCTTAATTGGCAACAACCTTTCAGCCTCCAACTCCTAGGTGATTTTCACTAAGTTATTCTATGACCTCCCACCAACTGGTCACTCTCTAAAAGAAATCACTTAAATACTTTTCCTAATCATTGTCTTTATATATTTTCTAATTATAGATTACTACAGATTTATAATAATAATATCTTAATTAACCTATTATAAACTTATTTATTATTTTTTTAATACCTATTGTATATTTTACTATAAAAATAGAGAATATTAAAGATACAATAACTCTTTTTTATAAATTTAATAAAATTTATTTCATAAATAACATTTTATTAATAATTTCTACTATCTTTAAATAATAATAAACATTAATTAATCATTTTTATTAATTGGTATTGACTTTTGTTTTTACTTTTGGTTATAATGGGTACATAGAAAATAATTAAAATTTATTTTTTATCCCCTTTTATTTTCCCTTAGTAAATTCTATATAATTAGGAGGATAACTAAATGGAAAATAACTTAACACAAGAAGTCCTTGATAAGATTACAAAAACTTGTACTTGCAAGGCAATACCAAGATCCAGAATTAAAGATGCAATCAATTCCGGAGCCCATACAGTAGAAGCAGTTTCCAAAGCAACTGGAGCTTGTACTGGAGGATGCAAAGGATTCAGATGTACCCCTACAATCGAAGATTTGATTGAAAAACATCTGAAAAAGCAATAATACAATTCCCCCAAATTGTATTAAGTATAAGATTATATCTCCCCTTAGCCACCTGTTATGGAAGCAGGTGGCATTTTTATTTGCCTAATTTAAAATCTATTTATTTAAGTAATTATATATCCTTTAATTCTTTATAGTCAAACTCTTCAGTAATAATCTTATTAGTTAAATTATCTACATCCCTCAAATAATTATAATAACAAAATATTTAATCGGAACATAGACTTAAAAATTAAAAACAAAAAAAGAACTATAAACTTGATTATTTACAGTTCTTTTTTGTTACTTCTAATTTTAACTAAGTTGAAAAAGTTATTATTTTAGTACTGCCTTTGATACTTCATCTAACATTTTTTCTGTAGATGTAAATCCACCAACTGCTGTGTACCATACTTCTGAATCTAAATATACAATGTTTCCATTTTTATAAGCATCTGTTTTCTTAACTAATTCATTTTCGAATAATTCCTTCGCTGATTTTGAACCACCTGTAACAGCTGATCTATCAACTACAAATAAATAATCAGGATTTTTTTCTACAACATATTCAAAAGTTGACTTTACACCATGTGTTGAATCTTCTATTGTAGTATCTACTGGTTTAATTCCAAATTCTTGATGTATAATCCCAAATCTTGAACCCTCTCCGTAAACACTAAATTCACCATCATTAGCTAATGTTATTAATCCATTAACATTCTTTTCAGTTGCTTCTTTATTTAATTTTTTAACTGATTTTTCTACTTCTGCTAATTTATTTTCAACTTCTTTTTCTTTATCAAATATTTGACCTAAAACATTCATATTTCCTATGAATGAACCCATATAATCTTCACTAACAATATCTAAGTTAATTGTTGGTGCAATTTTACTAAGTTCTTCATAATAACTTGATTGTCTACCTGATATTATTATTAAATCAGGTTGCATTTCATATATTTTTTCCATATCAGGTTCTTTTAAACTACCTAATGCTTCATAGTTATCAGCATCGTATTTATTTAAATAATTTGGTAATGATGCTTTAACTACACCTATAACCTCTACTTCTAAAGCATCTAAAGCATCTAAAATACCATAATCAAATACAACTACTTTCTCTGGATTCTTACTAACTTCTGTTTCTCCAGATCTATGAGTTACAGTTACTGTTTCACCCTCAGCACTCTTTCCTTGTGTATTAAACTTTGTGAAACCAAAAATAGCTAAAATAGCTACAACTACTATTACTGCAACAGTTAATGTCTTTTTATTCATTTTTCTTCCTCCTAAATTTTATTTTTAATTATTTATATACATCCTCCAATATTTAAAATTTTAGAAATACACACATATATTTCTGTTATCAATATTTCTAATATCAAAGTTTATTTCATATATATCTTCTAAAACTTTCTTTTCAATTGTTTCTTCAGTAGGTCCATCTTTAACAAGTTTTCCATCTTTTAAAGCTACAATATAGTCTGAATAACATGATGCAAAATTTATATCATGTATTACTATGACTACAGTTTTTCCAAGTTCATCTGTAAGCTTTCTAAGTATCTTCATTATTTCTACTGAGTGTTTCATATCTAGGTTATTTAATGGTTCATCTAGGAATATATAATCACTGTTTTGTGCTATAACCATAGCTATATAAGCACGTTGCTTTTGTCCTCCACTAAGTTCATCTAAATACTTATTTTCTATATCTTTTAATTGCATATAATCAATAGCTTGATCAATTTGCTTTATATCCTCTTCCTTTAAATTTCCTTGAGAATATGGAAATCTACCAAAGCTAACTAATTCTCTTATTGTTAGTTTTATATTTATATTATTTGCTTGTTTTAAAATTGAAATTTTCTTAGCAAGTTCTTTATTATCCCAAGTGGAAATTTCTTTTCCCTCAATAATTATTTCTCCACTATTTCCACCTAGTAATCTACTCATTATAGATAATAAAGTACTTTTTCCAGCTCCATTTGGTCCGATAAAAGATGTTATCTTTCCTTTTTTTATATTTAAAGATACATTATCAACTACTTTTTTGTTGCCGTATGTTTTTGTAACATTTCTTACTTCTATCATTATCCTCTCTCCTTCATTACTAAATAGATGAAGTATATTCCACCTAAGAAATTAATAATAACAGCTACCGTCATTTCAAAATTCATTATTCGTTCAACTATTAGTTGTCCACCAATTAAAGCTAATATACTTACTAAAATAGTGGCTATTCCAAGCAAACTATGTTTATATGTTGGTATTAATTGTCTTGCAATATTTACTACTAATAATCCTAAGAAAGTTATTGGCCCAACTAAAGCAGTTGATACTGAAGTTAAAATCATAACTACTACTAACATTTTTTTAACCATCTTGTCATAATCAACACCTAGGTTTATTGATTCATCTCTTCCTAGTGACATTACATCTAAAACCTTTATAAGATCATAGCAATATGCAAAAGTGAATATTATAACTATAGTTGATATAAGTAATATCTTTGTATTCACATTGTTAAAACTCGCCATCATTTTATCTTGTACTGCTAAAAATTCAATAGGATCTATAAGAACTTGCATAAACGTAGTTAAGCTTTCAAACAAAGTTCCTGCTACTATTCCTACTAACAATAATGTAAATATATTTTTACTGCCTTTTTTAAATAAAAACTTATACATTATAGTTGAGAATCCCACCATAATTGCTACAGATATTATAAAGTTGATATTTGCATCAGCTGTTATTTTATTTTTAGATCCCAATATAAATATTAATGTTGTTTGTAATAAAACATATAATGAATCTAATCCCAATATACTTGGCGTTAATATTCTATTATTTGTTATAGTCTGAAATATTAATGATGAAACTCCAATAGCTCCACCTGTTAATATCATTGCAATTATTTTAGGAATACGCTTTGATATTGCATACTGAAAATTCCTTTCATTTAATCCTATACCCAAGAAAAGTAAAGTAACTACTGTCACAATAATTGATAAAATTATTAACTTCTTCTTATTATTCATAGATACTTCTCCTAACAATCATACAAAGGAATATTATACTTCCTAGTACTCCTACAGTAAGTCCTATTGATATTTCAAATGGAAATATAATAATTCTTCCTAAAACATCACATATTAATAAGAAAATAGGACCAATTAATGCTGTATGATATAATGTATTTTTCAAATTATCTCCCATATAAAGAGATACAATATTAGGCACTATTAAACCTAGAAATGGTATATTACCTACTGTTATTATTGTTACCGCTGTTGTCATTGCTACAATCCCAAGTCCTACATTAACGACAAAGTTATAATTTAATCCTAAATTAATAGCAAAATCTTCTCCCATACCAGCTATTGTAAATTTATTAGCATATAAAAATGCTAATATTACCATTGGTACACTAATGTACAGTAACTCATATCCACCTTTCATGATTAAGGATAAATCCCCTTGCATCCAAGATGTAAGATTTTGTACTAAATCATGCTTGTACGAAATGAATGCTGTTATAGATCCTACTACTTTTCCAAGCATCATTCCTAATAGTGGTATAAAAACCACATTTTTAACTTTTATACTTTTTACAATCTTCATAAATAACATAGTCCCTACTAATGAGAATACAAAAGCTATAATCATTTTTTGCATAGTGTTAGCTCCTGTAAAAACAATCATAGATGTTAATACTCCAAGCTTTGCAAAATCTGCTGTTCCTGCCGTTGTTGGCGAAACAAACTTATTTCGACTTATCTGTTGCATAATTAAACCAGTTATACTAAGTCCAGCACCTGCAACTATAATACTTATTAACCTTGGAACTCTGCTAATCAATAACACATCAATTTTATCCATATTCAAAGTTAATATATCTTTTATACTTATATCCGCAACTCCTATAAATAAGGATAATACAGATAATATAATTAGTATTGGAAATAAAATTCTCTTTTTCATTTCATTCTCCTATCCATATATTTTTTAAATACTTATTTTTTCATCTTTATTACTTTCATAAGAAAATGATAATCTTTCTCATTTAGAATATCAAGTTTAGTTAATATTGTCAATACTTAATAAAAAAATAATTTCCATTTTAGATTATTAAATCTAATTTCTTTCTTCTTATTAATAATTCTTATAAGCTTTGTGTTATAATCTTATAAGAATTTTATTAGTGAAGGAGTTGCTTCTAAATGGCATGTAAGTTTTATTTGCATAGTGGAAAAAATAAAAAAGTAGAGAATGGTCGTCCTTGGGTTTACATAGACGAAATTAATGAATATGATGGTGAATATGAAAATGGAGATATAGTTGAAGTTTATGGACCTAGAAAAAACTTCATAGGTAAAGGATACATAAATGATCAAAGTAAAATAACAATTAGAATAATGACTAGAAACATAGATGAAGAAATAAATGAAGAGTTCTTCAAAAAGAGATTTGCTGCTGCTTGGGATTATAGAAAAACTGTAATTGACACATCATCATGCAGATTCATATTTGGAGAAGCTGATTTTCTTCCTGGTTTAACAGTTGATAAATTTGAAGATTACTTCGTAATTCAAATATCTACTTTAGGTATGGACAAATATAGAGATTTAATAGTTAAAATACTTGTTGAAGATTATAATGCTAAAGGTGTTTACGAAAGAAGTGATTTAAAAACTAGAGAAATCGAAGGACTTGAACAAACTAAAGGTTTCTTAACTGAAGAATTTGATACTAATATTGAAATAATAGAAAATGGTGTTAAATATATAGTTGATTTAGCAAACGGTCAAAAAACAGGGTTCTTCTTAGATCAAAAAGAAAATAGAGCTGCTATTCATAAAATCTGTAAAGGTAGAGATGTTTTAGATTGTTTCACTCATACTGGTTCATTTGCTTTAAATGCTGGTATAGCTGGTGCAAAATCTGTTTTAGGTGTAGATGTTTCACAGCATGCTGTTGATTGTGCTACAAGAAATGCAGAATTAAATGGATTACAGGATATCGTTAAATTTGAATGTCATAATGCATTCGATGTATTACCTACATGGTCAAAAGAAGGTAGAAAATTTGATGTTGTTATCTTAGATCCTCCAGCTTTCACAAAATCAAGAAATAGTATAAACGGAGCTACAAGAGGTTATAAAGAAATTAACCTTAGAGGAATGAGAATGGTTAAAGAAGGTGGATACTTCATAACATGTTCATGTTCACACTATATGAATGAAGAACTTCTTAAGCGTACAATTTCAGAAGCAGCACGTGATGCACACAAAACTTTAAGACAGATAGAATGTAGAACACAATCATCAGATCACCCAATACTTTGGACTTCTGATGAATCATACTACTTAAAATTCTTTATATTCCAAGTAGTTTAAACTAAATAGGTTTTCCTCCAGGGTTAACCCTATTTATAGAAAATAATTAAATAGTTCAAATATAAAAATACCCCAAAGTCTAGATAAGTCGATAATTCGTCTAGACCTTGAGGTGTTTTTTTATTTTTAACATCGACTATATCTTTTTTATTATTTTCATTAATATAGTACTCTAATAATATCTAATCTAAAACTACTTTCTTTTGAAGTTTTTACCTTGCCAAATATCATTATCAACTAGTGCTTTATCTATAGCATTTAAAACTTCCCATTTCTTTAAACTCCACATAGGTCCAATTAATAACTCTCTTGGTGAGTCACCTGTTAATCTATGTACTACCATTTCTTCTGGTATCATAGATATACCCTTACAAATTAAATCAATATAGTCTTCTTCGCTTAATAATTCTAATTCTCCAGCTTCATATTGCTTTACCATTCTTGTACCTTTCATTAAATGAAGTAAGTGGAACTTGATTCCGTCAGCTCCTGAATGTGCAACATAATCAATTGTTTTTAACATATCTTCTTTTGTTTCTCCAGGTAGTCCAAATATAGTATGGACAACCACTTCTATATTTCTATCTTTAAGATCTTTTAGTGCCTTATCAAAAACTTCTAAATCATATCCTCTATTAAAGTTTTTTGCACTTTCATTATTTATAGTTTGAAGACCAAGCTCCACTATAAGAAAAGTTTCTTTATTTATTTGCTCAAGTAAATCTAAAACATCATCACCTAAACAATCTGGTCTTGTACCAATAGATAATCCTATAACCCCTTCATGTTCTAAAGCTTCATAATACTTTCTTTTAAGTTCATCTACTGGTGCATATGTATTTGTGTAAGCTTGAAAATAAGCTATATATTTTCCATCCTTCCACTTTTTCTCCATCATATCTTTTCTATCATAAAATTGATTTTTTATAGATAAGTTCCTATCTCCTGCATAATCTCCTGATCCACTAGCACTACAAAAAGTACAACCACCAAACCCAGCTTTTCCATCTCTATTCGGACAATTAAAACCACCATCTAAAGCAATTTTATATACCTTTTCTCCAAATTTATTTCTTAAATAATGATTTAAATTATGATATCTTTTTCCGTTCCATTCTTTCATTTTAAATTCCTCCTATATATTTTATCCTATAGTTATTATCCTTGAATATATTTAATTACTATATAAATTCTTCTAATTCTTATACAGATTAGTTTTACTAAATGCAACTAATAAATTAATAATCTTCTTATAAATTTATAATAACCTAGATATTTATATTAAACCTAAATTTCATATTCCCTACAATCAAAAAAGTACACCATTTAATAGGTGTACTTCTATTTTACTATATTATTTAGATAAGTTAACTTATTTTTATTTTTTTATCATATCTAATTTTTCTAAATCCAATTTATAACTTCCTAATAAGTCTTTATTTATATCATCTTTTCCTTCTATTGCCGAAACATTTATATAAATAGCATTTTTATCTAAAGAATCTAAAACCACATTATATTTTTCTATTGGAAACATAGAATCTATTTGTGTTTCAACAAGCTCTCCACTTTCTGTCTTATAAATTTTTAACCTCTTTACTGATGATTTTTCTGTATATTCATTTATTAAATCATCTTCCTCTTGTGAAAAAATAAAATTTTCAACCTTTGCATCTGT
>X276_Barnacle_Goose__coassemble_419_pt1 | contig 14711 bp, 8 predicted proteins | sample X276_Barnacle_Goose__metabat2_low_PE_010 | metagenome-assembled genome bin X276_Barnacle_Goose
CTAACATTTTCAGGATTTTCAAAAGAATTTTCATCTTTTTGTAAATTTGATTGTACATATTCAACAGTAGCATTTTCACTTATTCCTAATTTTGTATCTAAATTTATATTAACTTCTTTTGCTTCTCCAGATACATTTACTACCTTTATAATTAAATCTCCTGTTTCTTTATCATAACTTGATGAAGTAAATATTTCATTATTAATTTCTTTAGTAAGTTCTGATTTTGTTATTTTATCTTTTAACATTTGTGTTCCTAGGTTATTGCCCATTAATTTTTGAACGTAGAAATTAGCACTTCCATAGCTTGTTTCTCCATTAAACCAAATCATATTTGGAGCCCATTGATAGTCATCGTATTTTGCTAAAAGTGGTGCATATGATGACATTTTAATAACATCTGAATTTTTTTCTATTCCTGTAAAATATGCTGCTTCTGCTATTGCTGACTTTAAGTTATTGCTCTTAGATGCATATTCACCAATAAATACTTTTGCTCCTTCTCTATCAAAATTATCATATCTATTAGTATTTGCTAAGAACCATTCTGGTTCCATATAATAGTGCTCATCTACAATTGTATTTTGGGCTTTTTCATTTACCCAATTCCAAGCATCATTATATATACCACCTTCAGCTATAGGTCCTGCTGCTGATATTAAAATAATATCTGGATATTTTTCATTAATAACCTTTTGAAATTCTTCAAATCTCTTATAGTATTCTGTACCCCATTGTTCATTTCCAATTCCTAAATACTTAATATTAAAAGGCTCTTTATGTCCTGCTGCAACTCTCTTGCTGCTCCAAGGTCCAGTTCCATCTCCATTAGAGTATTCAATAAAATCTAGCGCATCTTGAATATAGACATCTAATTCATCACCAATACTTGCCATCCATTCAGATACACCTTGATGAATCCCTCCTTGACAAGTCATTCCTGCATTTAAAATAGGAACTGGCTCTGCTTTTAGTTCTTCAGAAAGAAGTAAATATTCGTAATATCCAAGTCCATAGCTTTGAGAATATCCCCATAAGTTTTCAGTTTCTTTTCTTTCTTCAATACTTCCTATAGTATTTTTCCAATTATACATTTGATTTTTATTATGACCTTCAATTACACACCCACCAGGGAATCTTAAGAAGCTTGGATTAAGTTCATCTAATCTACTTACTAAATCCTGTCTTAACCCATAGCTATTAACATTTTCTTCTGAAAAAAGAGAAATCATATCAATATCAAATTCTCCTTTACTCTTAGTATTTAATACAAGTCTTGCAGAAGCACTATCTTCTGTTGCTTCTAATTTTTCTAAATACTTCATCCAATTTGAATCTATCAATTTAATTTCAACTTCATTTGATAAGACTTTACCTTCCTTATCTTCTATTTTAACTGAAATAATATTATCAGAAGCTATATTTCTAGCCCATAATGATAGATCATAAGAATCTCCTTTTTTTATACTAATACCTTTATAGCCATCATTAGATAATTTTACATTTTCTCCATCTGCCGATATTATATTAAGATAATTAACATTATTTGAATTAAGAGGATTCATATTCTTTAATTTAACTTCACTTTTTGAAACATCACTAATTTCCCATGCATCTAAAGGAATGGTATATTCAAATGATCTATTTTCTATTAATTCTGCATATAATCCACCATCTGCACCATGATTTATATCTTCAAAGAATAAACCAAATAACATATCGCTAACATCAAATAATTTTTCATCAACATTAACATCCAAAGTATAGCTTGTCACACCTATAGGCATTACAAGAAGCTTAAATTCATTTTCTACACTAACTTTGTTCTTATTTAATTTTGCTATTAATGAAACTTCTACAGCCTCATTACCACTAGGTCTCGTAACCTTTCCTTCATTACTTATAATATCTTTATTGCTAGATGACCACTTAACATAGACATCGTTTTCAAGTTCTGTTGGTAAATTTATATCCTTATATATATTATTTAAACTTTGAATTTCCATATTTTCAGCTGATTTTTGTATAATAATTGAATCATTCATATCGTTAAACATAATATTTTTTATTGTTTCTTCGTCCAATGCCTTATTATAAACTCTAAGTTCATCTATTTTTCCAATCATTTTAGGATCTGCTGCATATTTAGACTTACCAATATAATTCTCAAAAGAGTTTATAAATAATGTTTCAAAATCAAGATTCGTTTCTTTCTCTTTAATTTTTATACCATTTTCATAATAAGCTACCTTCCCATTTCCTGCAGTTACAGCAACATGAACCCATTCATCAGGGTTATAAACTCCGCTCGCTCCTAAATTGTCCATGTTCCCCATAATTTTTGCTTCCACTTGTTTATTTTTACTTAAAAATATATTTGTATTTGCATCAGCACCTAAATCAAATATTCTTTGCCATTCTGACATAGCTCTACTATCACTGGCTAAGTTTACCCAAATAGAAATGGTAACTTCACTTTCTTTCTTTAATAATTCATCTGGGAGTCTAACTGCTGAATCACCATCTAGACTTAAAGACTTTTCAGAAACTCCATCTTCAACTAATGTTAAATTACCCTCAACTTCGCCATCATTATTATTTCCTGATAAATCTTTAATAGTGTTTTCTTCTGATTCATCAAAGCTATAATGCAGCAATAATGATTCATTGGCTAATTTTTTATCCTTATTTGAAAAATCAAAATTACCACAACCTGTTAACGTAATCCCTAATACCATTGTGGTAGCTAAAGCAATACTTTTTTTCCACATAAACGTCTCTCCTCTTCTACTCATATAATTTTATAATCTAATTAAATTATCAATAATATACTCTTAAAAATCCCTAAAATGATTAGATATCATAATTAACCCAAACCATCATTTCTTCACCAATTTCTTTATCTTTATTTCTATTACCCCAAATAAAATATGGCACTAGTTCTGCTGTGCAAGTAGTTCTTTTCATTGTAATAGGAGCATATAAAAAATCTTTTAAACATTCCTTCTCTAATCTAGAAGCCTTATTAACTGTTATTGATGGCACTAACAGAGGAAGTTTTTTACTCGTATTTAGTCTAAATCCATCTGAAAGAGATAATCTTATATCATGAAGATTTTTATTATTATCACTCTCTTCTAAACAATAAACCACAGGTCCTCTCATAATTGCTACTTTATTAGCATTCGCTTTAACATTAACATTAGCAATATAAGGAACAATGTTCATATCTAACACTAATTCAACAATATCACCTTTATGGAATTCTCTATTTATCTTAGCATATCCATTACTAATTATATTTTCTAAACATATGGCTTCATTATTCACTTTAATCTTTGTATTCTTTGACCAAGCTGGTATTCTTAAAGCAAATGTAAATTCAATAGGACTATCTGGTGAAATTTTTATTTTAATATTATCATCAAAGGGATAATTACCTATTACCTCTAAATTTATATTTTTATTTTCAATAACTATATCACTAGTATTTCCTATGAATAAATGTGTATATATGGTTCTATCATCTACAGAGTATATATATTGTCCAATGGAGCTTAATAAACGAGCAATATTAGGTGGACAACATGCACAACCAAACCATTTTTGACGTACAGATTTCACAGCATCAAAATCTGCATTTTTACCACATGCTTCAGGAAGTACCTCTAAAGGATTAACATAGAAGAACCTTTTACCATCTAATGACATGCTTGCTAATACTGTGTTATATAATGCCAAATCTATAATATCTCCATATTCTCCATTCGGATCTAATTGAATCATTCTATTTGCAAAGAATATTAATCCAATTGAAGCACATGTTTCAGCATAAGCTGTATCATTTGGTAAATCATAATCATAAGTAAATGCCTCCCCATATCTTGTTGAACCAATTGCTCCTGTTATATATATACGATGTTTTACAATGCTATTCCATAGAGCTTTACAAGCCTCTAGTAGCTCCTTATCATTATTTTCTTTTGCTAAATCTGCCATAGCTGTAGCAAGGTATACTAATCTAACTGCATGACCCTCTGCTGAAGTTTGATTTTTAGGTTGATCTTGTGTCTGATTATATAATGGTGCTAAACTTGGAGCATTACTATTAGTGTTATTAGTCCAATGAGATGTTTTGCCACGCTTTTCCCATTCAATATCAAAGTAATAAGGCTCCTTTCCTCTCTCCTCTATAAAGAAAGTTGCTAATTCTAAATATTTTCTATTCCCTGTAACATTATACAATTTAACTAGAGCAAGCTCTATTTCTTCATGTCCATCATAAGCAGAAATCTTTCCAGATTCATTCCCAAAAATAGTATCTATATAATCAACATATTTACATACAATTTCTAAATATTTTCTTTTACCTGTAGCTTCAAAATATGCCACCGCACCTTCAACTAAGTGTCCTAAACAGTATAGTTCATGACATTCAGTAAGATTAGTAAATCTTTTTCCCTTTTCTTTAATTGTAAAATATGTGTTTAAATATCCATCTTCATCTTGAGCTCTTCCAAGTAAATCAATAACTTCATCACAAATAGCTTCTAATTCTTTATCAGGACACCACTGTAAACTATAACCAACTGCCTCAAGCCATTTTCCTATATCACTGTCTTGAAAAACCATTCCAATATATTGACCATCTTTTTCACCAGCTGCAATTTTAAAATTATTAATACAACCACTTGGTTCTGCATCTTCTATCCTATCATTTAATGCATCCCATTGATAAGGAATTACTACATCTTTAACTAAATCAATATAAAATTTACCAATACTATCGGTAATATTTATATTTTTTAAAGGTACACTTCTCATCTAAAATTCCCCTTTCCCTTTTTTAAAATCTATAGAAGTATTTTTTAAAGTAAAGAGACTATCACCCAAAGAAATTCAACCACAATATATAGGTATTTTTTATTAAATAACACTATATTGTATTTATGTCTTTAGTGCGACAGCCTCTTTATTAATATTTTTAGTTATACTTTAAAGTTATCATTTTATTTCACTATATCTAAACTTTTTCTATTTCACGAAAAATCTAAATGTAGTTTCAGTTTTATATTTTACATTAGCTTTTATTATTGATTGATCAGTAAACTCTCCATTTATACCTATCGGACAATTTTGTGTTTCCAAACAAATTGTATCCCTCTGTTCATCTTCTCTTCCAATAGCCATTTCCCTATTTTCTAAAAAGTTCTTTGTATAAACAACAATGGCCGGAGTATCTGTATAAACTTCAACTCCTCTTCCTGATTTTTCATGATGCAATATTGCTTTAGGATTTTCACCATTATTTAATAGAAAACAGTGGTCATATCCTCCAGCTGTAAGCACTGACTCATTTTCCTTAATCATATCTTGTCCTATTAGTTTTTCCTTAGTAAAATCAAAAGGCGTATTTTCTAAGCTTAAAACTTTTCCTGTTGCAGCTTGAACCTCATCAACTTCTAATACTCCATAACTATTAAGATATAATTTATGACTTGTTATCTTTTCTTTACATTCTCCACTTAAATTTAGATATACATGATTGCTCATATTAAATATTGTATCTTCATCACTTATACCTTCATAAATTATGCTAAGGTTATTATCATTATCTAATGAATATATAACTTTTATATCTAAATTTCCTGGGAAACCTTCTTCCATATCCTTACTCTTATAGGTTAATTCTAAAATACCTTTATTATCTTCAATATAAGATTTATCATTCCAAATCTTTTTATCAAGTCCATCTTTTCCACCATGAAGAGTATTTGTATTATCATTTTGATATAGTTTATACTCTTTACTATTAATTGTCACTTTTCCATTTGGTATTCTACCACAAAATCTTCCTATTAAAGCTCCCATATATCCTTCATTTATGAAAAAGTCTTCATCATTCTTATACTTTAAAGCAACATTTTCTCTTTTCCCATCTTTGTCTGGTAATATTATATCTGTTATTATTCCACCTAAAGTTAGAATTTTAACTTCCATGTTATTACTATTTTTAATGGTATATCTATAAATATCTTTTCCATCTTTTATTAGAAATTTACTTTTAGTTATTTCCATAATTCTACTTCCTTATTTTATAATTTGTAATTTAATTAAATCTCCAATATATATCATTTAATTTTAATTCTTTTACAAACTCTTTTATTTTTGTATCATTATCTATAACTACACATTCTAATCCATTCATATCTGCCCAATCATTTAATTGCTCAGAATCTAATAAATAAGACATTGATGTATGATGAGCTCCACCTGCTAAAATCCAAGCTTTAGCTGCATTTCTTAATGATGGTTGTGGTTTCCATAGCACTCTTGCAACTGGAAGTTTTGGCATATCTTTTTCTACTTCTACAGCATCTACAACATTTACTATAAGACGCATTCTACCTCCCATATCAACTAAAGAACCACAAACTGCTTCACCAGCTAATCCATTAAATATCATTCTAGCTGGATCATTTTTTCCACCAATTGATAATGGTTGTACATCTATACGTGGCTTTTCTGAAGAAACAGTAGGACATACTTCTAACATATGCGATCCTAAAATCATTTCATTTCCTGGTTCAAAATTATAAGTATAATCTTCCATAAATGCTGTTTTTTCATTATTAGCCATTATCTTCATTAATCTAACTAACCCTGCTGTTTTCCAATCTCCTTCTCCACCAAAACCATATCCAGCTTCCATTAATCTTTGAACTGCAAGTCCTGGTAATTGCTCCATACCATCAAGTGATTGGAAGTTTGTTGTAAAAGCAGTGTATTCTCCGTTTTCTAGGAATCTTTTTAGTGCAATCTCTATTTTAGCTTGATATTTAATTGAATCTCTAATATTTCCTTCAACTTTTCCTTCTTCGCAAATATTATATAACTCCTCATATTCTTTCACTAATGTTTCTACTTCTCCATCTGTTACCTTTTCCATTTCAGTAACTAAATCACCAATACCATATCCATCTACTGTCCATCCAAGCTTAATTGCAGCTTCAACTTTATCACCTTCTGTAACTGCAACATCTCTCATATTATCATTTAATCTTGCTATTTTAATATTTCTACCTTCTACGAAACCTACTGCTACTGACATCCAATTATTTATTTCTTTTAATACTTCATTATCTTTCCAATGACCTACAACAACTTTTCTATTTGATTTCATTCTAGCATTTATAAACCCAAACTCTCTATCCCCATGAGCTGATTGGTTTAAATTCATAAAGTCCATATCCATTGTTTCCCAAGGAATATCTCTATTAAATTGTGTATGGAAATGTAGTTGAGGTTTATTTAATATACTTAATCCTCTTATCCACATTTTAGCTGGTGAAAATGTATGCATCCAAGTTATTATTCCAGCACAATTTTCATCATTATTTGCCCCAACACATATATCATAAATCTCTTTTGAATTTTTAACTGTTGGTTTATGAACTATTTTATATCTAACATTTCCAGAAGCATTTAATCCATTCACCATTTCTACTGAATCTTGTGCTACTTGTGTTAATGCATCATCTCCATATAAATCTTGACTTCCTGTTACAAACCAAAAACTATATTCTTTTATCTTTAACATACTATTTCCCCCATTCTATTTTTTACTTTTATTGTAGTCATTTATAAATGTTTCAATCCCCTTATCTGTTAATGGATGATTTGCCATAGCTTGTAATTGTGCATATGGTATTGTTGCAATATCAGCACCAGCCATTATACACTGTAAAATATGCTCTTGAGTTCTTATACTTGCAGCGATTATTTCAGTATTAAACCCATAATTTTTCATGGCTACTAATAAATTTTTAATTATATCCACTCCATCAATTCCAATATCATCTAATCTTCCAACAAATGGACTAATATAAGTTGCCCCTGCTTTTGCAGCTAAAACACCTTGATGAACACTGAAAATTAAAGTAACATTTGTTTTTATTCCATCTTTAGATAAAGTTCTAACTGCTTTTAAACCTTCTAATGTCATTGGAATTTTAACTACTATATTTTTATTTATTTTTACAAGTTCCCTCGCTTCTTTTATCATTCCTTCAGCTTCAAGGCTCATAACTTCAGCACTAATTGGTCCATCAACAATTTCACTAATTTCTGTAATAACATCTACTAAATCTCTATTTTCCTTTGCAATTAATGATGGATTTGTTGTAACTCCATCAATTAACCCCATGTTATTAGCCATTCTTATTTGATCTACATTTGCTGTATCTAAAAAAATCTTCATATACCCTCATTCCCCTTTTTATAAATTTATTTTATTTCTAACAATTCTTTAACTCTATTTACTACATTATCAACAGTAAATCCAAAGCTCTTTATCACTTCATCTCCATTACCTGATTTTCCAAATGTATCAATAGCTAAAATATCATCAACATATTTATGCCATCCAAAAGATGATGCCATTTCTACCCCTAATTTTTTAATACCTTTTTTAAATACTGATGATTTATATTCACTACTTTGAATATCAAATAATCTAAAACAAGGCATTGATACTACATCTACATAAATACCTATTTCCTCTAAAGCTTTTTTTGCATCTATTGCAAGTGAAACTTCTGAACCTGTAGCAATAATTTGTGCTTGTGCCACTTTAGATGATTCATCTATTATATAAGCTCCTTTTTTAACATTCTCAAAACAATTAAAATCAGCTTTTACTTTTATATTCTGTCTTGTTAATACAATTACTGTTGGAGTCTCCTTTTCTTCTAAAGCTAACCTCCAAGCTGCATTTGTCTCATGAGCATCTGCTGGTCTAACTACATTTACATTAGGTATTGCTCTTATTCCTGCTAACTGTTCTACTGGTTCATGTGTTGGTCCATCTTCCCCAACTGCTACTGAATCATGAGTTAATACATATACCAATGGTTGTTTTTCTATAGCTGACATTCTTATTGCAGGTTTTAAATAATCACTAAATATAAAGAAAGTTGAAACAAAAGATTTTAATCCTCCATGTAGCATTATTCCATTAGCCGCTGTTGACATTCCAAATTCTCTTACTCCAAACCAAATATTCTTTCCTTCTGGAGTTTCAGGTCTAAAATCACCTTCATCATTAAGATATGTCATATTCGAATGAGCAAGATCTGCAGATCCTCCAAATAAATTATCATATACTTTAGTAATAGCATTCATTGCAAATCCTGAAGCATTTCTAGTTGCTACAGCTTTATCATTTTCATACTTAGGTAATACTTCATCAAAGTTGATATCTAGATCACCAGAAATCGCTTTAAGTAATGACTTATAACTTTCTGGATAACTTTCTGCATATTTTAATACTAATTCATTCCACTTTCCTTCTTCTTCATTTCCTCTTAAAATAACATTTGTTTCAAATTGTTTTTTCACATCATCTGGAACAGTAAACTGTTCATAGTTCCAGCCTAAATTTTCCTTAGTTAACTTATACTCATCTGCTCCAAGAGGTGCTCCATGAACTCCGTTATTGCCACCTTTATTTGGTGAGCCATAACCTATAGTTGTTTTAACTTCAATTAATGAAGGTTTATCTGTTACTTTTTTAGCTTCTTCTATTGCTAAGTTTATAGCTTCAATATCTTCATCGCCATTTTCTACTCTTATTGTATGCCAGTTCATAGCCTTTAACTTCTCAGTTACATTTTCTGAGAAAGATGTTGATAGGTTCCCATCAAGACAAATATCATTTGAATCATATAAAACAATTAGTTTTCCAAGTTCTAAATGTCCAGCTAATGACATAGCTTCATTTGCAACCCCTTCCATTAAATCACCATCACCTACAACAGCAAATGTATAATGATCTACTACATCAAAAGATTTTTTATTATATTTTGCTGCTAAATGCTTTTCTGCCATAGCCATACCAACAGCTTGAGCAACCCCTTGTCCTAATGGTCCACTTGTTGCTTCAACTCCATGAGTATGTCCAATTTCAGGATGTCCAGGTGTTCTTGAATCTAGTTGTCTGAATTCTTTTAAATCATCTATAGTAACATCAAATCCTGTTAAATGAAGCATTGAATATAATAATGCTGAACCATGACCTGCTGATAATATAAATCTATCTCTGTTAAACCACTTACTATTTTTAGGATTTATATTTAATTGATTATTAAATAATGTATACATTATAGGTGCTGCACCCATACATATACCTGGATGTCCTGATTTTGCTTTTTCTATTTGATCTACAGATAGCATTCTTATAGTATTTATACATTTTAAATCTATTTCTCTCATACTATTCCACCCTTTCAACTTTTACTGAGCTATAATTGCTCTCTTTATAGGTTAAATTCTGATTTCATTGTCCATAATATGCATTTTTACCATGCTTTCTAAAATAGTGCTTATCCTGAAGTTTTTTTGGTATAGAAGTAATTTTACTGTTAATACTTTCTGTATTAAGAGCCATTTTTGATACCTCTTCTAGTACTACTGCATTTAAAACAGCTTTATTAGCATTTTCTCCCCAACAAAATGGTCCATGGCTTGCCACTACAATCCCAGGCACACTTAAAGGTTCTATATTTCTTTCCATTAATGTTTCAATAATAACTATACCTGTATTCTTTTCATAATCTTTATCAATTTCTTCATTACTTAGTTCCCTTGTACAAGGTACTTCCCCATAAAATGTATCTGCATGAGTTGTCCCATAAGCCGGTATATTTCTTTTAGCTTGTGCCCATGAAGTTGCAAAAGATGAATGTGTATGAACAAAACTACCTATTTCGTTATATTTTTTATAAAACTCAATATGAGTTGCTGTATCTGAAGATGGTTTTAACTCTCCTTCGACAACGTTTCCATTTAAATCGACAACAACCATGTCAGTTTCTTTCATTTCATCATAACTAACACCACTTGGTTTTATTACAATTAATCCACTCTCCCTATCAATTGCACTTACATTCCCCCAAGTTAACACAACTAGGTTATGTTTAACTAAATCTATATTTGCTTTATAAACAACATGTTTTAATTCTTCTAACATTTCTCCACCTCACTTAATTAATTTTTTAGAAATATTGAATTATAATTTTCTCATTTTCTTTAAATCCTTCATTACATTATTTTCACCTCTACCAAAGTAATCATGTAATCTGCTGTAATGAGCATATATTTTAGAATATATTTCAACATTTTCTTTTATAGGTGTAATAATTTCTTCTCTTAACTTTGGAATAACTTTTGCAGCTTCTTGAATTGTATCAAATCCACCCTTTTCTTTGCCTGCCACAACAGCTCCAAACATTGCAGAACCTAATGCTGGTGTTTGTTCTGATGCTGAAATTCTAATTGGTAATCCTGTTACATCAGAATATATTTGAATTAACATTCTATTTTTTTGTGCTAGTCCACCACAAGCATATAACTCATTAATCTCTACTCCATATTCATTAAATGTATCAACTATTTTTTTATGACCATAAGCTGTTGATTCCACTAATGCTCTATATACTTCTTCTGGTTTAGTATTTAAATTTAACCCTAATATTAATCCTGTTAAATCAGTATCTACTAAAACAGTTCTATTACCATTTAGCCAATCTAAAGCTAAAAGTCCTGAATCTCCTGGTTGTAACTTTTCTGCTTTTTCTGTTAAATATTGATGTATATTAACCCCTTGCTTTCTAGCCTCTTCCATATAATTTTCTGGGACATTATTATTAACAAACCATGCAAAAATATCTCCTACAGCAGATTGTCCTGCTTCATAACCATATAGACCTGGTATTATTCCATCTTCTACATAACCACATATCCCTGGTACTACCACTTCTTTATCTGATAAAACCATACTACAAGTTGATGTTCCCATAATCATAACCATTTTGCCAGGTTCCGTAACGCCCATCGCAGGTACAGCAACATGTGCATCAACATTAGCCACCGCTATTGCCATGCCACTTTCAAGTCCAAGCTTCTCTGCCATGTCACTTGTTAACTCACCAGCTTTTTCACCTATACTTGAAACATTACATCCATATTTTTCATCATATAAATTTTCCAATCTAACATCTAATGCCTTTAAAAATTCTTTTCTTGGAAAACCATCTTTTTTATGCCATATTGCTTTATATCCAGCTGTACAACTATTTCTTGTTTCATGACCAGTTAATTGCATTATTACCCAATCAGTAGCCTCTATAAATTTATCTGTAGCTTCATATACATCTGGCGCTTCATCTAGTACTTGCCATACTTTAGGCAAAAACCATTCTGATGAAATTTTTCCACCATATCTTTTTAAAAATTCTTCACCCATATTTGCTGCAATTTCATTTAATTTATTAGCTTCATCTTGCGCCGAATGATGTTTCCAAAGTTTAACAAAAGCATGAGGATTTGATTTATATTCTTCTAAATAACATAATGGAGTTCCATCTTCTTTTATTGGTAAAATCGTACATGCTGTAAAATCTATACCCATTCCAATTACATCTTCTTTATTTACTTTAGATACTTCTAATACTTCTTTCACTGTAAATTCCAATACATCTATATAATCCTTTGGGTGCTGTAGCGCCCAAAATGGATCTAATTTCTTCCCACATGGTAATTTTTCACTCATCACTACATGAGGATATATCATAGTAGCTGATGCTACTTCTTCTCCTGTATTTATGTTTAATAATAATGCTCTAGCTGACTCAGAACCGTAATCAACTCCGATAGAATATTTATCCATAAACTCTCCCCCTAAAACTTTTTGTTCGTACAATAAACCTTTCAGTTTTAATATGTTCCGTACAATTAAATATTATCATTCTTTTCCATTATTGTAAACATTTAAAAACAAAAAGGTATGTATTAAAAGATTATTAAAAATCTTTCTAATACATACCTTTTTTTAAATTCTTTTTGTAGAATCCTTAATTATTAATTGTGGTTCATAACTATAATTAATTCTACTTTCTTTATTTTTAATTATATTTAACAATGATGTAGCTGCCAGTCTTCCCATATTTTCTTTAGGATGTTGTGTGGTCGTTAATCCAAAATCTAATGCTGATGCTATAGTTAAATCATTATCATATCCAACTATTGAAATATCTTGTGGTATATTTAATCCCAGTTCCCTTGTTGCCTTTATTACTTGCATTGCAATTTTATCATTATAACAAATTATTGCTGTAGGTTTCTCTTTTTTAGAAAGAATATTTTTAGCAAATGCATAAGGATAAAACTCTTGTTCAAAGTTTTTATACATACCAATAATATTATTATCAATTTCAATATTATATTCAGAAAGAGCCTTTAAATATCCAGTTTTTCTCTTAAGCCCTTGAGTATCATCTTCTTTAAAAATTCCAGCTATCTTCTTATGTCCTAACTCTAAAAGATGATTACATAAAGAATATCCACCCTTTTCATCATCAACTACTATAGATGAAGTTTCTAATTCAGAATACTCAGCATTTATCATTATATAAGGTATTTGCTTTTTATTCATTTTCTTATAATATTCAATATTTATATTTTTAGTAGCACTTGCTGTAGGCTCTATTATAGCTCCAACAACATTATAATTCATTATAGTTTTTAAATGTTCTGCTTCTCTCTCTTTTTGATTATTGGTACTTAATAGGAGAATATTATATCCTTCTTTGCTCAATTCTTCTTCTATACCTTTAATAATATATGGGAAGATATAATCTGTAATATATGTAATCATAACTACGACTAAATTACTTTTATTATCTTTTGATGTTATATCACAACAAAAAGCACCTTTGTTTTTTTCTTTTATTATATATCCTTTTTTCTCTAACTCATTAATAGCTTGTCTAACAGTATGTCTACTTACAGAAAATTTATTCCCTATTTCTTGTTCTGTGGGCAATTTTTCTCCTGGAAGTATATTTCCTTTCAATATTTTTCTCTCAAAATACTCAAATAATTCTATGTACTTCACTACTTTTGTTTCCATCTGGTCTCCCCCTAATTTAACTCAAAGCTAATATTAATATTCTCATTTTTATTATTACTATAAAAAAAATAATACTTTTCTATGTATTATTATTTTTTAACATATCAGTAAACATTTATATTAACTTTGAAATAACATCATCTAATTTCAATTTTTATAACTATGTATATGTTTAAAATAAATATTTAAATTATAATAGAGTCTAATTTACCATCAGACTCCTACTATATTCAAACTCTATTTTATTCACGGATATTTTCATAAATTACTCTAACATTAATTCCTTGTGCATAATTGCCAAAATTTTTACCAAATATAGTTAGTCCACCTATATGCTTTGCATCTTCTGGTACAGATAATTTTATTGATAAATCACTTTTATAATCAAGATTCATATCCTTTAACGTTATATCTGATATTTTTAGTCCATCTATAAAAGTACCAAAATTATTTACAGTCAACAATTTAAGTAACCCATATTGATTCCAATTCGTAAACCACCATTTTGGTGTTAATAAACCTTTACTATCTGCATAATCTCCAGGACTAGTCCAACTTCCAACCATTTTATTATTAACATCAAAGTGAATATCCGAAGGCCAAATATTACAATTTCCTGGTGCTTCCGAACTAATTTCCATAGAAAATTGTATTTCTGAAAATCGTTGCCCTGGTTTTAAATAATTTGGAACTCTATATTCTATAAACCCTTTACTAAACCAAATAATATCACTATTAATTC
>X276_Barnacle_Goose__coassemble_424_pt1 | contig 14552 bp, 10 predicted proteins | sample X276_Barnacle_Goose__metabat2_low_PE_010 | metagenome-assembled genome bin X276_Barnacle_Goose
TTAAAGGAAGAATTCTTATAGCAAGCGAAGGTATAAATGGTACATGTTCTGGTACGATGGAGGATACCCAAAGATATATTGATATAATGAAAGCGGATCCGAGATTTAGTGATACCATATTTAAAATTGATGAAAGTAACGATCATGCTTTTAATAAATTGCATGTAAAATTCAAACCTAGTATTTTAACATTACTTGATGAAGATTTTGTAGATCCAAATACAAATGTAGGAAAATATTTAAAACCTACTGAGTTTTATGAAATGCTACAAAGAGATGATGTTATAATCGTTGATGGAAGAAATGACTATGAATATGAAATTGGGCACTTTAGAGGTGCAATTAGACCGGACGTTCAAAACTTCAAACAATTCCCTAAATGGATAGATGAAAATTTAAGTGATTTCAAAGATAAGAAGATACTATCTTATTGTACAGGTGGAATTCGTTGTGAAAAACTAACTGGTGTTTTCCTTGATAAGGGATTTGCCGATGTTTATCATCTAGATGGTGGTATTGTAACTTATGGTAAAGATGAAGAGGTAAAAGGTCGTCTTTGGGATGGTAAATGTTATGTATTTGATAACAGAATTTCAACTCAAATTAATAGAACTGATGAAGATATTGTTATTTCAAAGTGCTCTATTTGTGGCGAAAGCTCAGATAGATATATAAACTGTAGAAATGATGATTGCCATGATCAATTTCTTTGCTGCGAAACTTGTGATGAAAACTTCTCTGGTTTCTGCTCAAAAAAATGTAATGATTATGTTTTAAAAAGGCCTGATAGAGATGCTAAATTAAGACTAATTAATAAGCAAAAACTTTACGAAATGTATAATCAGAATAATAAGCTATAAAAACACCTAAATAATGCTAAGTATGCCCTAATTATAGGGTAATACTTAGCATTACAATTTTAATATTCTACTACATACTAATTACTCGTATAACCCATGGAATACCATAAGAAATACTACACATAATAATTGTAGCCATAACTAGTCCTAACAATATTGCTGAAAATGCCTTTTTTAATTTTATCCCAAGTAAAGATGCAATTAAAGCACCAGTCCATGCACCTGTTCCAGGTAATGGAATACCAACAAAAAGTGCTAATCCTAAAAATTCATACTTTTTTATCGAGTCACTTTTATCTATAGATTTCTTCTCTAATTTTTCAACTATTGGACTAAATAATTTTGTTCTCTTCATCCAATTAAAAATTGGTGTTATAAATAAAAGTATAAATGGTACAGGTATTAAATTCCCTAAAATACAAATTCCTACAGCTTTAAACATACTTATATCTAATAAAGCTGATGCCAAAAGTCCACCCCTTAACTCTAAAATAGGTACCATGGAAATTATAAAAACAATAAGTTCTTTCGGCATAAAACTTAAATTATTTGTAAACCAATTTATTAATGAATCCGCCATATATACACCTCTCTGATTTTTTTATAATTTTATCATAAATTATACTATATAACAACAAAATTTGTATATTTTCAACTTCTAAGTACAAAAAGATAAGGTATATAATTTACATATCATCTTATCTCTATAAAATAGCATCATTTATTATATAATAATATTTTTATAAAAGTACTTTAGCAAATTCAATATTATCAAATTCATTTTGTTTCAAATAATTTAACACATCTACTAAATATGTTTTATGATGTTCTACTGCCTTTGAGAAAGATTGGATAAATTCAACTACACTTTCTATTTTATCCTCTTTATTATATATATATTTCCCAACTAAATAAAATCTAATAAATGAATATTTTACTACTAACATCATATATCCATCAAACATTGACTCACTTTCAGAAAATGGAAACATATTTTTATACATTAAATTCACTAAATAATTTTCAAAAATATAACTGTTATTATCTATAAAGTTTTCTGCATAATCTTCAAATTCATTTATGTACATTTGTGAATTTTCACTTATATTTTCATCCTTATCAATATTAAATCCTTCTATAACTTGTTTAGTATGTTCCTTAAAAGAAATACTATCTACTGTTTTAAATACATCCAATAATTTTATCATCTTTTTGAAAAAATCCATCTGAATAACATAATTTAATTTATTCTTTTCATAATAGTCACTAAGTAAATTTATATCATATTTCTTAATAAACTTCGATACTTCCCTATAATCTTCTTCGATTTCCTCTTCTAATCTACTTATAAAATCACCTAATATATAAAGTCTTTCACTTAGATTAAATTTCCTATTTTTCATTATTTTAATACTAATTTCTCTAATTTCTTTAAAATATTTTATAGGTGAATTATTAAATGTCTTAGATTTAGTATCAATATCACTTGATATTATATGTTTTCCTAAATCCTCTTTATTTTCTTCAAAGCTAATTCCTTCTTCTCTTAACAACATAAGCCTTGCAGCTTCAGGACAAGCTGGATCAAGAGAAGCTTCATAGACACCATCTACTTTATTCATTACTCTTGGAAAAGATGTACAAACGTTTGAAAGGTATTCCTCCCCTAATTTAGAATGAATAACACAATAATTTTCTTTATCTAAAAAAGGACATCTTTTCTCAGATTTTAATTTAACTTTTCCATAGTCTATATTATCACTTTGGCAATATTCATTATTATGAATATTTTTTTGAAACATTCTCTTCATATCTTGATCTTTAACTTTGTAATATTGTTTAAAAGTAACCTTATCAATATCCACATCCCATCCAATGCAACAGCTATCTTCACATGCCCCCCCTATACATTTAAACTCTTTAATATAACTTGGATATCTCTTTTGTATATTTATTCCCATAATATATCTCCTTTGCATATAAACAACCTTAATTTTATTATTATACATTTATTTTACTATAGTTTTGTAAATTAGTAATATATTTATAAAACTATAGTAAAACAAACATTAAAATTCTTCAAAAAAATTAGCACTATCATATTTCAGATTAGTGCTGATTTTAAAAGTTGTATTATAATTTATTATATCAATATTTGCAATAAAAATAAACTCTTAATGGATATGTACTCCAATTTATTAAAAGTTATTTATTATAGCTTCTATTATTTTATCCTGTTGCTCTTTTGTTGTTATTTCTGCTTCTTTATCGCCTTTTTGCTCTCCATAAATTCCAAAATTGGCATGATTTCCGCCATCAATTTCTACAAAAATAGCATCCTTAGGTAAGTTTTTCTTACTTTCTTCAATATCTTCTATAGTTGTTAAACCATCATTTTCAGCATATATACTCAATATCTTTTGATTGTTATCTGAAAGATCTGTTGATTTTGATGGATATGAGCCTAAAAATATTACTCCATCAACTAACTCTTGCTTTTCTTCTGCATAAAAGGCTGCACTTACCCCACCCATAGAATGTCCAGCTACATACCACTCTTTAATTTGATCATTCTTTAATATAAATTCATCAGCCTTATTATTTTCAGTTATTGATAAATTAAAATTTAAATCTGGTATAGCCACTAAGTAACCTTCTTTAGATAGTTCATTAGCTATGTAACTATAACTAAGAGGTTCTACTAAAGCTCCTGGATATATTACGATACCTTTTCCATTTGACTCATTTTTAGACTGAAAAACATAAAAGTCATCTTCTTTCTCATAATCTGAATTATCTACTAATGCAAATACCTCTTCACTTGGTTTATATGTGTTACTTGTCCATATTAACATACCTACTATGCTAAATATTATTAAAATAACTATAGTCAAAATAGTATATTTAAATACTTTTCTTTTCTTCATGTCTATCTCCTTTCTATATTTTTTTGTTTTAAAATATTATACTACTTATCTTTAATTTTTTCTATTTTTTTAATACTTTTTATTAATTATAATCTACTATATCTAATTTAAAATTAATGTAACTTTTTATTAATTTTGTAATCATTTCAAAAGAAAAAACAGGCTCTTTCGAACCTGTTTTTTTTATAAATTAAACAAATAATTTATATTTTAAGTAAAATTATTTTGTATAAGCTTTCACTTCAATTGTTCCTGTTATTTTAGATGTATCATCAGCTTTAAATTCATCTTTTAATTCTTCAGTTGCAAAATAAATATTTCCATCAACTGTTCCATCTTGAAGTATAAATCCTTTATCTTGTACATAAATATTTCCTTTAAGTGTACCATTCTCAAACTTTCCATTTTCACCTGCAAACACTAAGTTTGGTACTGTAATTGTGAATCTATCAGTAATTTTAAAACTATCATCCTCTGCAGCAGGTGCAATAGAACGATTTGGAGATTCCTTACCATCTTTTTCTTTCTTTATTCCACTTTCAACTATTAAGTCCTTTGTGAAAGTTAAATCTTTATTAACAATAATCATAAAATTACTATTATCTTTAGATATCTTTTCTTCAAAAGTTGCTTCATCGTTTACTTGTGAAGGTCCTGTTACAACATCTGTTTTTTGTTCAGTTGTTACCTTACCATCTGTTTTTTGAGCATCTACTGATTCTGATTTGTTTCCACAACCAGTTAATACTGTTGCCATTACTGCTAATGATATTAATATTGCTTTCATCTTCATGTTGAAATCCCCCTATTTATGTCGTTTTTTGGTACAAGAATATTATACCAATACATTAAATAAATAACAAGTGGATTTATAAATATTTAACAATTTATGAAAAATGTTGTGAAAAAATAATATAAAGTTAAATTAATAGATTAAAATATTATTTTTTTCTATTTTACCATATCTACATATTCTCTTATTAGATCTGTATGATACTGTGCATCTAAATGTTCTGTTTCTGAATTAGAATTTTCTAATACTATTATTGTACGATCTTTTTTTATATCATATTCCATATTTGAAGTGAATCCATCTATTAATCCATTATGCCTTATAATATTATCTTTTATAAAAAGTCCATATCCATAATCATCAACAGGAGCTATCATTTCATTATAAGATTTATTTGATAGAATATTCCCTTTATGTAACATTCTATTCCAATTAAACATATCAAGAATATTAGAATAAATACCACCTGCTGAATAAGTAAACTTTGAATTTGCTAATATTTCTCCTGACTCTTTGCTACCATGCCCCTTAGCATCTAATTTTCCTACTCTCATACTACTAGTTGTCATTTCACAAGGTTTAAAAATATTTTCATCTAGATAATCCTCAAAAGATATTCCACTTACTTTTTCAATTATTACTCCTAGCAAGTAATAATTTGTATTAGAATAATCATAATATTCATTTGGTTCAAATTTTAATTCTGTTAAATATAAATTTTTTAATATTATTTCTGATGACCATCTTTTATCTTCAACATATTTATCATAATAACTATTATTTTCATACTCTTTAAGCATTTTTTTAGTATCTTCGTCTTTCATGAATAAATCTAATTCATTGAGATAATCAGGAATACCTGATCTCATCTGTAATAAATTTTTTATTGTAATTTTACTTCCATACTTATAATTTGGAAAATACTTATCTATAGTTTCATCAACACTAATTTTATTTTGTTCAACTAATTGCATTATAGCAGTTGCTGTAAACTGTTTTGTATTTGATGCAATAGCAAATCGTGTTGTAAGTTTATTTTCTCGATTTTCTTCAACATCAGCATATCCATATGCTTTTAAAAAAACAATCTTATCTCCCTCTGCAACAAGCGCTACTCCTTGGAAGCTTTTATTGGCTGTTTCATCTTTTAAAAACTTTTCTAAATTTTCATATCCTACTTCAACAATCTCTTCAACTTTTTCATTATATTTTTCTTTTTCCTTAATCTCTTCATTTACACTTACATCATTGATTATATCTATAGACTTTTCATTAACCCTAGTTAAAACTAACATACAACCATAAATCAATAATACTCCTAATAACAAATATCTTTTTTTCATAATTCTCACACTCCATTTTACATCTTGAATTTAGTTCAACATTTTTCTTAATACTTTCGATTTAACAATTGTTAATCTAAAATAAAAAAAAACGGTATTTTAAATTAATAAAATACCGTTTATATGGAGCGGATAGTGGGAATCGAACCCACCTTTCCAGCTTGGAAGGCTGGAGTATTACCGATATACGATATCCGCAAATAACTTACAAAAATATAATACATTATATTTTATAGCTTGTCAATATTTTTTAGTTATAAATAAAAATATTTATTGATTAGATAAAACTGTACTTATAATCCTAAAAATAAAATTTATTACTCCTTTAGTTATTAAATAAAAAGACTTAGAAGATTCTTATTGGTTATTACATCTAAGTCTTTTCTTTGATAACTATATAATTTTATATAAATATCTTTATTAATATTAGTGCAAATACTATTTGTGATAGTCCAACTAATGCCCCGTACAACATTCCTTTTGGGCCTTCTTTAGCTAAATCACTAAATTTCACCCTCATTCCTATAGCTGCTAATGCTATTATTTCAAATTGGCCACTTACAAAATGAGCTATAGATGATATTGACTCTGGTATTATACCTATACTATTTATTATACTTAATATAAAGAAGCCTATAATATACCAAGGTATATTTACATTTATCTTTTCTTTAGTATCCTTATGTTTCTTTTCAAATAGCGTCCCTTCTTCACTTGTATTAACTTTTGAAAATAATAATACAACTGCTACAATCATTATTATTCTTAATATCTTGAATATTGTTGATATTTCTGTTACATATTCATTAACAAATTGTGCTGAAGCTATTACTTGCCCAACTGATTGTAATGTTCCACCTATTAAAGCTGAAGTTTGTAAAGTTTCATTGTTATAAAGAAAGAATGCAATAATCGGTAATACAAACATTAATATTGTTCCTGTAATATTAACAATAGTAACTGAAATACCTTTATCTTTTGCTGATGGATTAATTACATCAGACGCCGATGCTATTGCTGATGACCCACACACTGCATTTCCTGCACTCATTAAAAGCGAAAATTTTCTGCTAAATCCAAGTTTTCGTCCTATTACAAATGCTATTATTATTGTTGCACTCATTTGAAGTACTATAAATAAAATACCCTTTACTCCAACAGATGCTACATCCGATAAATTTAAAGTTGCTCCCATTAAAACAATGGAATATGAAAGCAAATCACGTTCTGAAAATTTACTTCCTTCTTCATATATTTCATTATTAAATATTGTATTACCTGCAATTATTCCTATAAATATAGCAAAGGTTGCCGCACCTAAGCTCGGAAAAATTCCTGCTATAATTTTACCGATAATTGCTATTAATACGCAAATTAAAAATCCAGGCATTATTTTTTTTATTTTCTCCATTATTTCCACCTCACTATTGTTATCATATATTTTTATTGTAATTTCTAAAGAATATAAAGTAAAATATGTATTTTTTAGTTTTATAATAGGCATTTACCTATTTAAAAATAAAATTTATCATTTTTTATTATTTAATTTAATTTTTATATATTTTCTTTGTTGTTAAGTTATTTTGTCTATAATTTTATATTTTTATGTAATACTAACCTATTCATTCTTAATATATTTATAACATATCTGTTAAATACGTAGCTTAAACACTTATTTAACACAAATAAAAGCTAATTTCTATATTTTAAACAGAAATTAACTTTTATAATCAGCTAACTAACTTCATTATTTTTTATATAATTAAAAAACTTTCATCTAATAGATAGCCTAGGGTATTGTTATTGATAACATAAATTTTTTGAGAGAAGGTATGATTGCTGAAATTGTAGCATTCAATTATTTTCTACAGTAAAACAAGCATAGAAGTTATTACTTCTATGCTTGTTTTATAGCTTCTATTAAATATAAAAAATACTATTTTATTTCCTGCTCAAGTTATTAATATTTTATAATAAAACATAGAATTTAGTAACTTATCTTTAAGTTTCAGATTTTATACTACCTTTTTTTGAAATTGCTACTAATATTCCTAATAGTATTGATAAAAATGCTGATGCTAATACTCTATATTGTACCGGTAACAAGAATACAATAGTATGACATGGTATCCAAATAAATATACATGTTTTAAGCCAAGAAAAACTAACAATTGTATACCAATCAACTCTATCTACTAATTCTTTAATAGTTACTTTTTCACCATTTTTTTCATACTTTAAATCAATAAATAAATCACCAAACTTGTGATAAATATACATCATTGGTCCAAAAGTTAAATTCATAATTGTGCTTCCAAAAAACGCTTGTGCAAGTTTAGAACCTGCAAATGGAAGTTTTCCTGTAGATTGCGCAAATGCAGCTCCACCAGTAAAAACAGTAAATAATAAAGTAATCATCATTCCTAATATTCCCCAAACAATAGCTTTAAAAATAAGGCCTTTAGGTATAATCCACTCTCTTTTTAAAATTCTTACTCCAAGTAAGTCACCCATAGTTGCCAATATAAAAAACTTAAAAAACCCTCCCATATATGGATAGGAATCTGTTGTGTCTATAAAAACTGTACGCGTAGTTGGTATTGCTAAAATTAATATCCATATTAATAATATACTCCCCCACAAAAAATCTCCTTTTTTATTTTTCACTTATATTTCCTCCTAAAATTTATCATATTAAATCATCACCGACAGGGCTGAAATATGACCATTAAAACAGCACTTGCATTAAATAAATGTAAGTGCTGTTTTTTATTTATTCCTTATTTTCTACAATATTCCTAATACCTATTGTCTATCAATTTCAATTGTTGGAAAGTTTATATCCTTATATTTAACAAATTTTTCTTTAACGGTGCCCATATTTTCTGGTGTGTAAAAACCACCTTGTGTATGGATAATTTCTTTTATATGCTCTCCTCTACCTTCAACAGTAGTACGGTCACGGCATAATCCATTTTCAGCAATAATAAATTTAAATTTACCGTCTTCTGTTTTTTCTAAGTTTCCACCTGCTCCACAAACTTGACATTCAATTGGAAAATATAGTCCATCCCATTGAACTTCTCCTAAAGATAAAGAATTAGAATGACAATTTGGGCACCATCCCATATTTTCATCACCTAACCATTTTCTTTCTTTAGCTTTGGTATTTAATGATTTCATAATGTTGTTTCCAACCTCATGAGCACGCTTAATCATATCATCATGTAGCAAGCATTGCTTTGGTGCTGGTACACGAGTAGCTAAAAGCATATCAACGATTTTAAAGTCATTTGTAAAACAAGTTGCCTGCATACATTCTAGTGCCATAGACTGCCATGAACGAGTAGAACCACCTACAGCAATTAGAGCTCCAACTCTATCTCTACGTTCAATTGCACCAATTGATTCTAAGAATGCAGATTCGTAACTTAAATTTCTGTGCATAAATTTAAGGAATGTTGCAGTAGGCATTAAATCATAAGTAGGTGCTGCAAAAATAACAGCATCCTGATTTAACATAACATCCATAATCGCCTTCTTATCATCTTTTTTATCTAATGTACAGCCAAAATATTTACCTTCAGACATAGCATGCGTACAAGCTGTGCATCCTGTACATTCCAAAATGTTGTAATCTCTAAGATTAATCATTATTATTTCTGCACCTTGCTCCTCACAAGCTAAAAGTGCTTCCTTTAATAAAATATCTGAATTTGAATCCTTTCTTCCTGATGAAACTCCCATTACTTTATAAGCCACAATAACATCTCCCTTTGTAATTTGTATTATTAAATCATATTCTTACAAGCTACAATATTAACGCTTGCATGGTATAGGTTTTTTCGGACATCTAGGTTTAATAGGTCCTGCCTTTATAATAGCTTCTTCATCACAAGCAGCGACACAAGCTCCACATTGAGTACATTCGTCTTGATCAATTACATGGATAAACTTTTTCTTTCCTAGAATTGCCTCATCTTCACAAACATCCTGACACTCAGTACATCCGATGCATTTATCTGCAAGAATATGATAAGTAACAAACTTGCTACATACCGCTGCCTTACATGTCTTTTTAGTTATATGTTCTTCAATTTCTTCTTTAAAATTGTCTACAGCACTTATTACTGTAGATGCTAAGACTGCATCAATTCCACAAAGCACTTGGTTTTTCATTTCACCACATAAATCTAACAATAATGCTACATCGCTTGATTTTCCTTTTTTCTGTGAAATGTCAGATAAAATCATATTAATCTGAGTTACCCCCTCATGTCCAAATACACACCTTCCACAGGTTTCCTTTGTGTAACCTTCAGAAATATTTTTAAGCTGAGCTAAAATACAATCTGTTTCATCAAAGATACGAATATAATCAGTTGTTAAATCAATCTTATTATCTAAATTGGCTTCTCCGATCATCATTCCCATAGGATAACCTAGATACATTCCTTTAAATATTCCATTTACCCCATAAGTCTCTACAATTTCCCTTGGAGTTATGTTTTTTGAGAAAGAGTATTTTCCCTTCTTCTTTATACTTCCATCAGCATATACATTCTTAGACTCTGAATCTAAGAGCTCTTCTACTGTATATACTGCATTATTTTCTTTTGCAGATGAAGGAATTGGCTTCTCTCCCTGTATAACCTTTAAAATAGCACTTGCATTTCTATATACAAATCCAAAGCTTTCATCAACAAATATAATATCTAAATTCATATCCGGATAATTTTTAGCTTCAGTCTCTATTTTAGATTTAACATCTTTCTCTTTTATACCTAAAACAATATAGTTTTTTTCTGCTTTTTTTGAATGAATAGCTTCTAAAACTTGAGAGGTACTATTCTTTAAAATATCAATTGAAACAGGGGCCTCCTTATATGTAGGCACTGCATTACATATTAAATATTCGCTCATGTTATTTCCCCCTCCTAATATTCATTCCACAGTTTAGGCTGTGTTAAATTTAATCTCAAATCACACTGCAAGCAACGACTTGCTTCACATTTTGCTGATTCCTTTGTAAATGGTTCCTCTACAACGTCAAAGCTACATTTTCTTGTTTCAGAATCTTTAAGTTTTGGCATATTTCTCTCAAGATTAGAGAATCCCGCACATCTTCCGATATATGGATTAGGAATTTCTTTTGGAGCTAACTGCTCACTTATATCACCATCTCCACCTAAGTACTTATCAATAGCTTCTGCACTTTTACGGCCTCCAGCAATGGCATCTACTACAGACTTTGTCCCTGTAACTACATCTCCCGCTGCAAATATTCCTTCTACGCTTGTTTCTAATCCTTCATTAGTCTTGATATATGGTCCATGAGTTAACTCTAGACTCATAGTTTCTGTTCCAGTTGGTCTTTGTCCAACTGCAAAAATAACGCTATCTACAGAGACTACTTCATTAGAACCTTCAACTAATTCAATAACTGCTTTTCTATCGCTGTCAAAATAGAATTTTTCAATTTTCTGAAGCTCTACACCTTCTACTTTTTCACTTCCTGTTATTCTTAGGAAGGACTGTGCTGCGTGTAGAATAATCCCTTCTTCTTTTCCTTCTTCAATCTCATCCTTTGTAGCAGTCATTTGCTCAAGGTTTTCAAGGCATGCTATATGAACTTCCTTTGCTCCAAGCCTTAACGCTGTTCTAGCACAATCATAAGCAACATTCCCTCCGCCTAAAACCATTACGCTTTTTCCTATTTCAACTGCTATTCCTTGACGAGACTTCTTTAAGAAATCTGCATTTATATAAACACCTTGTAAATCATTTCCCTCTAATGATAGTAGCGTACCTTTATGAGTTCCAACAGATACAAGTACTGCATCGTACCCCTTATTTAATAATTCTTTTGGTGCATCTACTTTAGTATTAATCACAAGTTCAATCCCCTCTGATAGTATGTCAGCAATTTCTCTATCTAACACTTCATCAGGTAAACGATATGCTGGAATTCCATAACGGCATTGTCCACCAGGTTTTTCATTTTCTTCAAATACTGTAACTGCATGTCCTTTTTTTGCAAGATAATATGCTGAAGTTAATCCAGCAGGACCTGCACCCACTATTGCTACTTTTTTACCTGTTGCCTCTGATCTTCGAACATTTTTCTTCCAGGAACCATCATCATTTTCTCCTGCTGCTCTTTTTAACTTACATACCGATATTGGATTTCCAAATTCATTACGCTTACAATGATCTTCGCATACATGGTTACATATACTTCCAAGAGTTTCAGGGAATGGAACTCTTTCACGAATTACTGCTGTAGCCTTTGCAAAATCCCCTTCTTTAATATACCTTATATACCTTGGTATATCTGTATGTGCTGGACAAGCACTTTTACACGGAACTACGGAATCACTATAAGAAACATTTTCTTTTATCATTCCTAATGTATCCATAATAGAACCTGTAGGACATACTTCTATACATGCTCCACAGAATTTGCAGCCTGCTTCTTCTAGTGATACGCCCTTGTCAATGCCTACACGAATACCATCTTTTGCTCTTTGGAAATCTAAAACCTTAACACCTCTTAATTCCCTGCAGGCTCTAACACAACGTCCACATCGAACACATCTGGTAAACAAGTGGGAAATTAATGGATTACTATCATCATTTGGGACCGTTCTTGATTTCTTTTTCCATCTTTCTGGTCCTACACCCATGTATTGATACATTGACTGTAGTTCACATTTACCGTATTTTGGGCAACCTGTACAATCTGAAGGATGGGTTGCAAGAATTAACTCCATAGCCATTTTACGAGTTTTATCTGCTTTTTCAGAATCTATCTTAACTACCATACCTTCCTGAACTATAGTTTTACAAGATGGTACCGCATGATCTATTCCTTCTACCTCTACTGAGCATAAGCGACACCCCCCAGCAGCTTCCAGGTCAGGATGGTTGCACAAATGTGGAATATAAATTCCAGCTTCAAGAGCAGCATCTAATACTGATATACCTTCTTTTGCTTCAATTTCTTTTCCTTCCAGTATAATTTTCATTGGTTACCCCTCCATACAAATTTGGTAGGCAATACAATAAATATTGCCTGCCTAGTTTTTAATATTTTCTAACTAAAAATCATTTAGCTTTGCAGCTGCATTTTCTCCTGCAATACGACCACTGTTTAAACAGAATCCCATTGTATTTCCTGATAAAATAAATGGATAACTATCTCCAAATATGTTACATGCATCTGTACCAACCGCATATAAGCCAGGTATTACCTTATAATCTTCTGTCATAGCTTCTGTCTTATGGTTAATAAGAACTCCGCCTACAGAACCATAAGCCCCAACATTTTGACGACAGATGTAGAAAGGTCCTTTTTCAATTGGCTGCATATACATTCTGTCTTTTTCAAATATTTCATCATATCCTTGTGCACACATATCATTATATTCTTCTACTTGAGCTACTAATCCAGCTACATCAACACCTGCTTTTTCAGCTAACTCCTCAATAGTATCAGCCTGTGCTATTGGTTCGTATCCAGCTTCAAGATCTTTTTCCCACTGTTCATCAAAATGATCATATAAATCATGTGGATGTACGTGAGAAATCATATCTGGTCCTTTTTTCTTATATTTCTTAAGTAGCTTGCTATCGAATATAGAATACGCTACGTTACCAGGTTGAGCAGTGATTGCATTTCCTGTAAATGTTGTATTTGCAATCTGATCTTCAGGCATAAATCTTTGACCTAGTCTATTTACCCATAAGCATGGTTGACGGAATGCTCCATCAAGGATGAAATGGTTCATGTTATCTGGCAATTGATACATTAATTCCATAGAGCACGGTGTATGTCCTGCGCCTGCTTCCCAAGCCATTTTGATACCTTCACCCTTCATACCTGGAATAGCAAAATTAAATATTGTTTTACCAAATTCATAACCTGTTTGTTCTTTTATCATTTGAGGATTATCTCCAAATCCACCTGTTGCTAGAATAACAGATGTTCCTTTTGCTTCTACTTCTTCTCCAGATTTATCCTTTGCAACTACACCAACCGCTTTTCCATCTTCCATAATAATCTTGCTTACAGGTGTTTCATACATAAATTCAACACCTAGTTCTACTGCTTTTTCTGTCATTTTCTTTATCATTGAAGTCGCCGCACGAGGACCAGGTGCTCCGCCACCCTCTGGTTTTACAACGTGCCATGTGAACTCACCATCAGAATAAGCTCTTGTATTTTCCGGTGCACAAAATGCTCTTTGAACTCCTAAAAACTCAACTCCCATATCTATTAGCCAATCTATAGTATCTCCTGACTTGAAATAATAATCACGTACTAAACGAGCATCTACACGATAATGTGTAAAATACATATGTTTTCTAAAAGCTTCTCCTGGAGTAAGTGAAACCATTTGATTTTTTTGGACTGATGAACCTACTCCAAGTGGTCCCATACCCATATTAGCTGCTCCACCAGTTATATTGGACTTTTCAAACACAATTACTCTTGCTCCATTTTCTGCTGCTGAAATAGCTGCTGCTAATCCTGAAAGACCACCTGCAACAACGATTACATCTGTTTCTAATTTTTTCATTTCAAAACCTCCATATTTATATTTTATTAAAGGTGTTAATACTAGAG
>X276_Barnacle_Goose__coassemble_425_pt1 | contig 14550 bp, 12 predicted proteins | sample X276_Barnacle_Goose__metabat2_low_PE_010 | metagenome-assembled genome bin X276_Barnacle_Goose
GCATAAGAGCATCCAAATTTAAAATGGATGCTCTTTATTAATGAAATATATAATTTTTAATTATTAACTACTAATTCTTTTAGCGTTGAATATATATCTTCAACGACTTTATTACTTACATTAGAATAACTAATCATTTTATTAATAGCATCCTTTATATCTTTTATATTAATGTGATTATCATGATTTTTTTCTAATAATATTCCAATATTATTTTTAATTTCAACACTTTTCTCTGTATATGTTTGTGTAATTCCATATATCATCTCTATATCTTTTTCCATATCTTTTTGTATTTTTAATAAATAATCAAAGGATCTATTAGTATTATCCATATAATAAACACTTTCTTTTACTACTTCATAATTTTGATTGATTGATTTAACAGCATTATTCGAATCTTCTTTCACAATTTTTAAAGATTTATCAACATTTCTTGCATATTCTGATGATTTCAACGCTAAAAGCTTCACTTCTTGTGCTACAACTGCAAACCCTTTACCTGCTTCACCTGCTCTAGCTGCTTCTATGGATGCATTTAACGCTAACAAATTTGTTTGTTCTGCAATTTCTGAAATATTACCTAATTTTTCAGTTACATCATCTATTTTTTCTTGTAATTCCACTATAACATTCTTACTATTTTCAGTCATTGATATAATTTTTTCCATCACAAAAAGAACCTTATTCATATTATCCTTATTTTTTATTACAATATCATCTAATTCTTTCTTTGTTTGTTGAATTTTATTGGCCTGTTTAGTAACTAATTTAATTTCTTCCGTACTTCTATCTACCTTGAGTTTTGTATCATCTACATAATCTACAATTTCTTTAGATACTATGGAAATATTACTTATAGAATTATCAATAACCTTAATTACAATATTATTTTTTAACATATTATTTTTTAGATTAACTACGTTTGTCTCAAACCTTCTAGATACCTGTATATTATTTTTCAATAATATATCAACATTTTCTGTAAGATTACATGAAGTAAATAGCATTTGTTTAGCTCTCTTTGATAAACTTGTAAATAGAAAGCAAATTACAACAAGCCCAATTACATACATTATTATATGTAATAGCATCCATTCCTTGCCTGCAATGAATTCTAATCCTGATTTAATAGCAAATACTTCACCTATTATCATAGCTGGGAATGTAATAATACTCGTATATATAACTAACTTATAATCAAAATATAAACATGCTAGACCTATTGGAATTATCCAAAATAGAGTAGCATTAGCATATATAAATGAATATATTATCGAGATATTAACTACCATAATTGTAGTAATTATCCACTTAAAATTATTTATTTCTAATTTAGTTCTATTAATTAATATAGGTATTAAATTTATTCCACAAAATAAAAAAAGTAGAATTGTTGAACTTTTAAATTCTATTCCTTTAGTAAGGAAATTTATAATATACAATCCAACAGCTAAAATATTTATGAATATTAGTACCCTAAGTATAATTTCATTTACTTCTTTTTCATTCCTTTTGATAAAATCACATTCTTTTATCATATATTTCCTCTCCCCTTAAATAAAATAATTTTTCTTAATCATATCTCCAGTAAATCCACCTATTATAATAGAATTATTACCTAAGTCGCTAATTTTATCTAAATACTTTATCTATAAAGAAATCGTTATCATTTTACTGGACATTATGCCCTTCAAACATTTTTTATAATGACTTAGATATATCTAAAAAATATTTAAGTCGTTATCACGGAGGCTATTTAATTATTAAAATTTAATTGCAGATATTAACTTTTTAATACTTGCAACATCTTTTAAAAATTAGTTAATGTTTTTATAATTATATACATATATAACATCTAATATTACTAAATTAATCATATTTTCTACACTAATATATTTCATTCTACTAATGTCCAAAGCTGGAAAACATCATAGATATTAATACAATTATCAATACTATTCTAAAACAGAGCCTAATTTAATTATAATATGACTAATCATAACTACTGTAAATAAATTTTTAACATAGATTTAATTGACTTTGTACCTGAAACAAATTATTATACCTTATATATGCTATAATTTAACAAGTTAAATATGACCAAAACAATATAATTCTAAAAATTATTCCTACTTATCGTCTATATAAAGTTAAAATAAAGTCGAAATTTCAAATTACTAATGATAAGTTAAAATATTTTTGTAGATTTTAGGAGGATTTTAAATGACAATTCAACTTGACATGATTCAATCTATAGGACTAGCTGTTATTTTTCTTTTATTTGGAAAAGTAATCAAAAACAAAGTACCTTTATTTTCAAGGTACGCAATACCTTCTCCAGTAATTGGAGGCCTTATATTTTCAATTATACATATGATTCTTAGACAAAGTAATATTGCTTTATTTGAGTTCGATACAACATTGCAAACATTTTTTCAAATTATGTTTTTCTGCACTGTTGGGTTTAATGCCAGTTTGAAGATGCTTAAAATTGGTGGTAAAAAAATATTCATTTTTCTACTTATAGCAACAGTTTTAGCTTTCCTTCAAAATATATTAGCTGTTGGTCTTGCAAAAGTTGTGGGAATTAATCCACTTATAGCACTACTTACAGCATCTCCTTCTTTAACTGGTGGACACGGTACATCAGCAGCTGTAGCACCTAGTATTGAAATACTTGGATATCCTGAAGCTCTAACAGTAGCTTTAACAGCTGCAACATTTGGACTTATTGCAGGTTCAGTACTAGGAAGTCCTATGGCAACTCGCTTGATTATTAAAGATAATCTTGTAAATAAGAAAAAACTTCAAAAATCTGATGAAGTTGCTTTTGATTTATCCATTTTAGAGACTAAGAAAACTACACTAGATACTAATAAAATTAGCATGGCTTTCTTTCAAATATTAATAGCAATGGCTCTTGGAACTTATTTAACTAATGGTTTAAACACATTTGTTGGACAGTGGTTTAATGGAGTAACTTTCCCTTCATATATAGGGGCAATGCTTATAGCTGCTGTTATAAGGAATATTTCCGACAATTCAACTCTTTTCAAAACTCCTTTAGAGGAAATTGAAGTAGTTGGAGAAGTATCATTAAATTTATTTCTAGGTATGGCACTTATAACATTAAAACTTTGGCATTTAATAGATTTAGCACTTCCAATGCTAATATTACTTCTAGCTCAATGTTTAATGATGTATATTTATGGCATCTTTGTATCCTATAGATTAATGGGGAAAAATTATGATTCAGCAGTAATGGTAGCTGGTTTAACTGGATTTGCAATGGGTTCTACATCAAATGCAATGGCAAATATGAATGCAGTTACTGAAAAATATTTACCTTCTAAAACCGCATTCTTTGTAGTACCAATAGTTGGCTCATTATTTATAGACTTTATAAACATTGGAATTATATATGGATTTATCGCTTTTCTTTCTTAGATATCTATCTAATTTAATAGAATATATTATTAGTATTTCCTACAATAATATATTTTGTTATCTTAATTTCCAAATAAAAAATAAAATATATTAATACGAAGAGAGCATCCATTTATTTATTGGATGCTCTCTTCGTATTATCAATAGGATCTTCTTTATTTTAATGCTTTCATTACTTTAGATAATTCCTTTTTAATAATGCAAAATTTATATACTATTCATATTGTAAATCACTAACTAACTTTTGTGAAGCTTAACTCTACCTCTCCTTCAGTTATAATGACTATAGTATTTTTATTTGTTATTACACCTGCATTGCATACTCTGTTGCAGTTAATATTTTTATAAACTATATCAGCATTTTCATCTAATACAATTATTGCAGAATCTTTATCAGGATCAACAAATCTGAACTGCAACTGATATGATCCTATATCACTTTTATTTAACTCATAAATACCTTCTTTATAAATATTATTAATAGGATTAATCGGTTCACTTGCATACACATTAGATGTTAAAAAAATTAAAGATATTATTATTAATGATGCTATAGCAATTATCTTTTTTTTCATAATATTCACCTCGCAAATATTATGCCCTGTATTAATATATATTATTAAATATATATTATTAAAATTAACTATTTAGTTTTACTAAACAATCATAAAAAAATGTATAATTCCCTTGTATTTACATAAATTACACATTTCAAATTCAGTAATACGATTATTTATTTCTAATACAAATTATCTTTATTATAATTAATGACATTAAAGAGAATATAAGTCCTATGGAAATAAAACCCATCAATATACAGTTTAATATTAATAAATTGTATAATATAATATCAATATTGAGCTTTAATATAATAGCTATAGTACTAACTATTATGCTAAGTAAAAATATAAAAAATATTCCATCTACTGAATTCTTTAAATCAGCTTTACTTAAAGACATATGAGTGCTTATTGATATTGCCATAAACAAGTATATCCAAAATCTAATGCTAGTCAAATTCTCAAATAAAAATAAATTACTTATTATTAAAATAAAGTTATTATATAAAACTGAAATTAGACCTATTATATTGAAATTTCCAATACCTATAACATAGTCTTTAATGTTAATTCTACTATATATATTATTAAAACTTTCTGGTAATAATATATAAAAGAATCCTACTAAAATTAATGTACCAACTAATATTGGTGCAACTCCTATAAAGAAATTCCCAACTCTTTGATATACGCTTTTTCTATTATAGGAATGTGAAACATATCCAAGTTCTCTATCGTCACTTACAGAAATAGAAAACCACTTAATAGATTGAACCTCATGTCTAAATAATTTACACATAATATAGTGGCTAAATTCATGAATTGTAGTTCCTATAATCCCAGTAGTTATAACTGCTTTTTTCCCAAATCGCAACTGCATAGTTCTATTGCTTTCATTTTCTACCCATCCTATTAATAACCCAAATATAATAAATGTTCCTATTATTCCAATGGAAAATAAGCAACTTAATTTAAGTATTTCTATTATCATACCTTTCACCTCTTATTATTATCTTATGTTTTTAAATATACCATTATAATACTTCTATTAATATCAATACTCTATATCTATTTTTCTTTTGAACTTTTTAATAATTATTTATAACTTATGGGATATTTTATTCATTATATCATAATATCATTTTCTATATTGGAACATTTCTAACATTTTACTCATATAAATTAAATAGATTGTTTTTTAGGAGGATCTATGATTAATAAATTTGAGCCACATAAGTCATCCTTAGATTTGGATGCCAACATTGTTGTCTTAATTGCATACCTTGGAGGTATAATTATAAGCTTTATACCTGGTATAAGTTTTCTTGCCTTTACAGTTCCTATTATAATATTTTGTTTAGAAAAAGATAGTAAATTTGTAAAGTTTCACGCAATGCAAGGTATACTTTTAACTGTAGCCGGTATAGTTTTCTCAATTTTACTTACTGTTCTAATTGCCATATTTACAGGATTATTACTTTTTTCATCAGGCACTGCTGCAATTTCAGTAATAACCTTAAGCGCTATCTTAGCCTTTGTCATTTCTATCGTTATGTTTATATTTATGATTATAGCATCAGTTAAGGCTTGGAGTTATGAATGTTATGAAATTCCTATAGTAGGTAAGCTTGCATCTAACATCGTATTTAAATAATTAGATTTACTAGAATAATTAAATTTTATACAAAGATAAAGGTGGAATAACATCTGTTACTCCACCTTTATCTTTATGCCATTTAGTTAATAGAAAAGTTCTAGTTTATATGTTATCTTGGATTTTCCTAGGAAACTCCTTTATAATCAAAGAAGTCTAAACAAATCCAATATAACTATATATATTTAAAACATGTTATTTGCATACATTTCCAGCCACATTTAATACATCCCATGTTCTAGCAAATGGTGGTGCATAGCATAAATCTAGCATACCTAATTGGCTAGTTGTCATTTTTCCAAATATAGCTGCTGCTATTACATTAGTTCTTTGCACTGCATCTTTAAATCCAGCAACTTGCCCACCTAATATTACTTTTGTTTTTGCATCATAAACAAGTTTTACATATATTTTGTCTTTACCTGGATAATAACTAGTTTGATTAAAATCTGATATAAACTTAACCTTAAAATCTAATTCTAATTTTTTAGCTTGTTCTTCTGTTAGACCAGTTGAAGCAGCTTCCATATCCATAACCTTTAAACAACTTGAACCTAATGAACCTTGGAATTTATTGTTAGCACCAGCTAAATTTTCTCCAACTATTCTTCCCAGTTTATTAGCTCCTGTTGCTAATGGTACATAAGTATCTTTTCCAGTAACTATATTTTGTATAGTTGCACAATCTCCAGCTGCATATATATCTTCTATAGAAGTTTTACCAAATTCATCAACTATTATCGCTCCATTTGGTAACATTTCTATACCACTATCTTTTAAGAACTCTGTTGTTGGTCTAACTCCAGTAGCTATTATAACTACATCAGCATCAAATTCACCTTTATTAGTTATAACTTTTTCTACCTTAGTTTTTCCAACTAATTCTAAAGCACTTTCTTCTAATCTTAAATCTACATCATGTTTTCTTATTTGTTCTTCTAAAATATCTGTTATTTCCTTATCAAAAACTTGTTCTAATATTCTACTACCAAATTGTAATACAGTTACATTTTTCCCTAAATTCTTAGCTGCCTCAACAACTTCAAGTCCTATAAATCCGCCACCTATTATAACTATATTCTTATTTTCTTTTTTATTTAATAATTCTTTTACCTTTATTCCATCTGACATACTCTTTAGAGTTGAAACATTTTCAAGTTGAATATTTTTTATGTTTGGTATTACACTACTTGCCCCTGTTGCTATCATTAACTTGTCATAAGAATCTTCAAATTCTACTCCAGTTTCTAAGTTTTTAACTATAACTTTTTTGTTATGTACATCAACCCCAGCAACTTCATGTAATATATTTAAATCAATTCCAGTTTCTCTAAATTCTTGTGGTGTTCTCACCATCATTTCATTTGCATCATCAAAAAATCCACCAACAAAGTATGGTAGTCCACAGGCTCCAAATGATACTACATCTGTTTTTTCATAAACTACAACTTCATAATCAGGTTTCATTCTTTTTAATTTTGCCGCTGCACTCATTCCTGCTGCAACTCCGCCTACTATTATAACCCTCATCATTAGTCCTCCTTAAATTGTCATTCTTATATATTAAATCTATAACTAATTATTTTTTTTATTAAATATTTCTTTGTCCAGTTTACCTAGTGAATTCGCAACAGTTATAGCTGTAACTGATGCACTATTTACATTTATCATAGTTCTACCCATATCTAATATTGGATCTATTGCTAATATTCCAGCTGCTAATGGGAAGTAACTACCTAGTCCTACACCTGATAATACTACTGATATAGCCATAGTTGCACTTCCAGGAAGACCTGCAATACCTAATGAGCTTATAGTTATAACTACTAGTAACATAACATAAAAACTTATATTCATTTCAACTCCAGCCATATTAGCTACAGTTACAGCCATTAATGCAGGATATATACCTGCACATCCGTTCATCGCCATATTAGAGCCTAAACTCGCAGTAAAACTTGCTATACCTTCTTCAACACCTTGATTTTCAGTTAGCGTCTCTATTGTAACAGGTAATGTACCTAAACTTGAACGAGATGTAAATGCTAATAATAATACTTTTGATGAATTTTTAATGTACGTCATAGGATTTAATCCATTTATAGTTATGAATACTAAATGAACTAAAAATAATATTCCAACTGCTATGTAAAGGGCTATTACAAATTTTACAACAGATACAATGGATGATAATCCATTAGTTGTTAATGTAGTAGCAAACATCGCTACCACAGCATATGGCATAAATTTAATTACAGTCATCGCCACACTTACTATTATTTTATAAAATGCTTCTACTAAATCAACAAACGGCTTAATTAATTCAGAATACTTTTTATTTAATCTCTTAACTGCCAGTCCTAAGAATGTTGAAAAGATTATTATTGCTACTATATTTCCATCCGCCATAGCTTTTACAGGATTTGATGGCAGTAATCCTCTTAAAGTATCTACTACAGGAGTTATCTCTCTTATTTCTTGAGTTTGTACTCCATACATTTGTTCTCCAACACCTAACTTCATCATATTTCCTACTACTATACCTATTATTGCCGCAAATGCTGTAGTAGTAAGTAACATACCTAATGACCTAAATGTTAATGACTTTAAATCACTACCTTCGCCCATAGTGATAATAACTCTTAATATAGATACAAATACCATTGGTACTACCAACATTTTTAGTAAATCCATAAATCCTGATCCAAATAATCCATACCACTTAGATACCTCTTGTAACCAAATTACTTGAGATGGATCTTCAGGTAGCTTGGCTACTAATTGTATTAATACACCTAGCATAAGACCTATTATTGTTGCATATATTGTTCTTGTTGAAAATTTGACCTTATTTTTTTCAAACTGTCTAATTATTAAAAATGTTCCTATAAGTAAGATTATAAAGAAAATTGTCTTTATATCTGTTATCATAAGAAATTGTGATAAAAATGAACTGTCCTTCATATTTTTTTTCTCCTTAGTATGTTTTTATAAATTTATTTTAGACTATATAAAATTTAAAGTAATTTATTATCTCTCCATCTTACACCCCCTATATATTTAAATATCAATAATTTAAAGATATCTTTTTTCATAATTCATTTTAAACTTTTATAATGCTCTCAATAAATTATAATCGTCTTTTGCCTTAAATCTCATTTCACAGCAAGTATTAAACTATAATTTTATACAATCTGATAAATTCTTAAAATTGTTTGCAACTTATCTGTATATGTACCAATTTATAATTCTCCTTTCATAACTTTATAGCTTATCCTCTATTTTAATAGTAATATCTAATAATGTAAATAGCATACGATTCCCACTTATATTAGTTTCCATATATTAAGCTCAATATATATTAGGTTTAATACTATTACTTACTATATTCCACTAATAAAATAGGAAAGTTATACTATATTCCTTTTACTAGTATAGCTTTCCTGTCTTTATTTTATTTTATTTTATTTTTGTTTTTATAAATGAGTTTTAATATTTATTCTGGGAAATAGTGTCTTGTTTTATTTGCTATTTTTACTAAAGTTAACATTACAGGAACTTCAACTAACACTCCAACAACTGTAGCTAGTGCTGCTCCTGATTGTAATCCAAATAATGAAATTGCAACTGCTACTGAAAGTTCAAAGAAGTTACTTGCTCCAATCATTCCAGCTGGCGCTGCTATCGAATGTGGAAGTTTCCAAAGTTTTGCCCAAATATATGCAAATCCAAATATAAAGAATGTTTGAATAGTAAGTGGAATTGCAATTAATAAAATATGCATTGGATTATTTAATATTATATCTCCTTGGAATGAGAATAAAATTATTAAAGTTAAAAGTAATCCTATTATAGTTACATTATCAAATTTCTTTAAGAATGTGTTTTCAAAGTAATCCATGCCTTTATTTTTAATTACAATAGTTCTTGTAACATATCCTAAAACTAATGGTATTACAACAAATAGTACTGTTGATAATATTAATGTCCCAAGTGGTATACTAACATTACTAACTCCTAGTAAAAATGCTACTATTGGTGCAAAGGCTATTAAAATAATCAAATCATTTACTGCAACTTGTACTAAAGTGTAAGCTGGATCACCTTTAGTTAAATGGCTCCAAACAAATACCATTGCAGTACAAGGTGCTGCTCCTAAAAGTACGGCTCCTGCTAAATATTCCTTAGCAAGATCTGGTGCAATTAACCCTTTAAATACTACTAGTAAAAAGAATGCTGATATTGCATACATTGTAAATGGCTTTATAAGCCAGTTTGTAGTACAAGTTACTATAAGTCCTTTAGGTTTCTTTGTAGCATTTACTATGCTTGTGAAATCTATTTTTAACATCATTGGATATATCATAAGCCATATTAAAATTGCTACTGGTATTGATACATTATAATATTCAAATTTATTCAAAGTATTAGGTATTATAGGTAAGAATTGTCCAATTAATATTCCAACTACTATACAAGCAGCCACCCATATAGTTAAATATTTTTCAAATATCCCAAGTCCAGATCCTTTATTTTCTTTAACTTCTTTAATTTGTGACATATTCTCATCTCCTTCTTTTATATTATTTTTTTTTGTAGCTTTATATTATATTATCTTTCCCACTACAAAATCATGTCCACTACTTTAGTAATATTAATAATTTAATCTATTAAGTCTTTAAGTCTATCTCCCTTGATTTCTTCTGCTTTCCACTCAATTACTGCAAAGTTTCCACTTGATATTTCATCTACTTTATTTATCCACTTTATTTCATTACTAGCCTTAGCCTTTAATATATCATTATTTGTATTTGCGGCATAAAGACTTGAGTTTATAACCCACCATTTACTATTTATTTGTGCTCTATCTAAATCTTTTTGTAATCTCATTGCCTCAAATACAGGTGTAGTTTCAGCTAAAGTTATAATTATAACTTCTGTTTCTTTTTCATCTCTTAGTTTTGGTAAAAGTTTTTTAACTGATTCTGGTATATCTCCTTCTGATCTTTGTATTTCTCTATGATAGCTTTCTGTTGAATCTAGTAGTAATAGAGTATGACCAGTAGGTGCTGTATCAATAACTACAACTTCATTTTCTGATCTTTCAACTACATCTGCAAAAGCTCTAAAAACTGCTATTTCTTGAGTACAAGGCGATCTTAAATCTTCTTTCACATATTCGATATCATCTTCACTCATAGTCTCTCTTGCCTTACTAATAACCTCTTCTTGATATTTTTTAAATTCTTCTTTTTCATCAATACTACTTAAAGTTATTCCATAACCATCATCTATAACAAATTTCAAATTGGCTGCTGGATCTGTTGTAGTTAAATGAACCTTTTTACCTTTTTTAGCAAGTCCAATGGCAATAGCTGACGCAATAGTTGTTTTACCTACTCCACCTTTTCCCATTGTAAATATTACTTTCTTATTACTATTAAATAAATCTTCTATTATATTATTTAGCTTTGGAATGGTAGTTATATTTAATGATTCTGTACTTATTTTAATATTATTTTCCTTAAGCAATGCTCTTACATTCTCAAGACCTGTTATATTATAAGGACGTAGAGGTATTTCATAAGTTTTAATATCTCTTAATCCCTTTGGAATATTATTTAATGCATTTTGTTGTTTTTCATAAATAGCTGTTGATAAAAAATCATTATGACCTTGTAATACTCCATTCATAACTAGAATTTGATTTTTCACACCAATATCTTCAAGTTCACTTGCTGCTCTTTCTGCCTCCTTTAATGGATATGGTTCAGGTCTAGATACAAGAATAAGTGTTGTCTTTTTACCATCTGCTAAATTAGTAACCGCATTTTTATAAACTTCTTTTTTACTTTCAAGACCTGCTAATTGTCCAAGGCAAGATGCACCATGAGTACTCTCACTAATAAAATTACTCCATGCTGATGGTAATTGAAGCATTCTTAATGTATGCCCTGTTGGCGCAGTATCAAATATAATATGATCATATTCATTAGCTGCTTTTTCATCTGTAATAAATGTAGAGAACTCATTAAAAGCCGCAATTTCTACTGTACATGATCCTGAAAGTTGTTCTTCCATATTATTTAATACGGTTTCTGGTAATTTACCTCTATATGGTGCTATAACACTCTCTTTATATTCAGCTGCTGCATCTTCTGGATTGAAATTAGCTACCACTAAATTTGGAACTTCTTCTATTTCAGTACCTTTATTATTCAATTTAGTATTAAATACATCTTGGAGATTTGAAGCTGGATCAGTACTTATAAGCATTATTCTTTTACCTTCATCTGCTAGAGATACTGCTGTTGCACAAGCTACTGAAGTCTTACCTACTCCACCTTTTCCAGTAAAAAATAAATATTTAGTTAAATTTATATTTTCTATATCAAATGATTTATACATTTTTATCACTCCTCATTAACTTAACAGCATCCACCCTTACATCCACATACATTAGGTCTTTTTATATTTACTTTTAAATAATCTTCTGGAATTTCTAATAATTTGCACAGCTCTTCATTACTTAGGTAATATCCTTCCTTAACTACTTTTCCATCAATCATAGTAACTGGAAGTGAATCAACACCACTTGTCATTAATATTTCATTTATAGTTACATTATCTACAAATATTTGAGGGTTGTTAGTTAAATTATATCTCTCAATTACTAGTCCCTTATTTTTCAAATTATTTATTACTGTAGAAATTCTTAATAACTCTGGATTAACTGATGGTCCACATACACCAGTTGAGCAACACATAGCAGGATCAAAAATAATCATTTTTTTCATACTAATTACCTCCATTAATTTTACATAAATTTTGTTTTTTACAATTTAATAATTCTAATCTGTCTTTTTCATAACTTGGCAAGTGCTTTAAATTTATACTTAAATAATCCCATAGTTCTTTATTAAGCCTAATAAATTCACCACTTATACCATAGTAGGTCCACTGAGCCTGTTTGTAGCTTTCAAGTATCCCACAGTTTTTTAATACTGTTAAATGACGAGAAGTATTAGATTGTGATATTTTTAAGCAAGATTCAATTTCACAAACACATAAGTTATTTTCAAGTAATATAGATACTATTCTTAACCTTATTTCTTCTGACAAAGCTTTAAACTTATTTTTCAAAATATAATTCTCCTTTATGCGTATATATCAATATACTCATATGCTATGAATTTTTTTAAAATTTGTTACAATAAATTTATCATTGCTATTTACAAATACAGTTACTTTTACTTGTATTTAATTATATTTTTTAACAAGAAATAAGATAGACTTCTCTAAAGCCTATCCTAGTATAAACAATTAAATTTTTTCATTATAATATCTAATTTAATGTATCAAATTTGCATAATTTATAACTAAATTATTATAAATATTAAAAAAGTAATTTCACCCATAACTTCGTAATATTCATTCAACTCCAATTAATATTAAAAACACTATCTATTCTATATCAATTTCATAATCTTTATAATAATATTTCCTATCTCTATCATTAATTTCTCTAATAACCCTGCAGGGACTTCCTATAGCAACAACATTTGATGGAATATCCTTTGTTACAACACTTCCTGCTCCAATAACAGAATTCTTTCCGATTGTAATCCCCGGCATAACAACACAGTTTGATCCAATCCAAACATTATCTTCTATATGAATAGATACATTATATTGAGCTTGTTTACTTCTTAATTTCGGCTCTATTGGATGCGTACCTGATGTTAATACAACATTTGGTCCAAACAATACATTATTTCCAACATATATATCACAATCATCAACTAATGTTAAATTAAAATTTGCATAAACATTATTTCCAAAGTGTACATTTTTCCCACCCCAATTTGCATGAAAAGGTGTTTCTATATAACAATTATCACCAATATCTGCAAACATCTCTTTTAATAGCTTCTTCTTTTCTAGTTGCTTACTTGGTTTTAAATTATTATATTCAAAAATCTTATCAAGGCACTTAAGTTGTTCATTTTCTAATCCTTCCTCATCACAGAAATAAAGCTTTTTATTATGAATTCGATGTAAAGTTTCATTAATGTCCATAGTTCTCTCCCCCAAATTTATCTTATTATTTTATACTATTTATTTAACATAATATTCTTTTATCGTATCTATTGTTGAATACGTAGAAAATTTAAAGATACTTTTATTTACTTAACGAAATTATACCATATTTTACTAATAAATTATATTATTCACTTTTAAATAATATTTTTATTATATTTATCCCTTAACGTGGCTAATAAATAAATTGGAAGTTATGGCTTCCCCCCCTCCATATTGTTCCTCGAATCTGTGCACAAATATCTAATGCAGAACATTACATTTCAATAACTAAGCAACTTTCTTCTTTGCGATATAAATATTAGCAATTTTTACTTTAATAAAAGATAAGTATAAAAATCTTGACTTTAAATTCTATTTTTTTTATAATAATTTTTGTTCACCGGAGGGTGGTCATTTTATATGAAATGATACGCTGGATAAGGTGACAGGCTGAAATGTCTGTTATCTTATCCAGCTTTTTTATTATACTAAAAGAACTTTTAAAATTTAAATTATGGAGGTATTTTTTATGTTAAAACTAATTAAAGCAGATGTAAAAGATGCAAAGAAATTACTTGATATACAAAGAATATGCTTCTATGAGTATTTAGAAAAATATCATGATCACAGCATAAATCCTGCTAACAAAACTACTGAACAATTGGCAACTATTATTAGTGATGAATCATACTTGGCTTATTTTATTGAATATGATCAGGAGATTGCAGGGATGATATGTATTAAAAAATTAAATGAAGAAAAATTTGAAATTGATATGTTTGGAATATTGCCTGATTATAGAAA
>X276_Barnacle_Goose__coassemble_439_pt1 | contig 14214 bp, 12 predicted proteins | sample X276_Barnacle_Goose__metabat2_low_PE_010 | metagenome-assembled genome bin X276_Barnacle_Goose
GACTTAAATACATTTATAAACCACTTTAAAGTAAATCCTTTTGGTGGAAATGCTAGTTAATGAACCTGTAAATACTAAAACAGTTCCAACTATTAATCCTGGTAAATCTAAGAGAAATATAACTTTGAAAAATAACACAAAAAAATATTTTTTTAATATATTGACTGATAATAAAAAACAAAGTAAAATTAAACAAATAAAAACTTAATTGTATTTTTTTTCAAAAAGACATTGATGGGAAGAGTAATTATTTAGAGGTAGTCAAAGCGAATCAGTGGTGGTGAAAGTCTGATACGAAACAAATAATGAAGAACCTCCCGGAGTTTCCAAACGAAATCTATTGAAAGTAGTCTTGGACGGATGTAGCCCGTTACAGCTTGCACAGTATAGAATTATTTATTTTAATTCCGTACTGATTAAAGATAGCTTTATAAGCTAATTTAGGTGGTACCGCGGAAGTACAAGTCTTTCGTCCTATTTTCATAGGATGAAAGGCTTTTTTTTCATTAATTTTTTAAATAAGGGGGCTATAAATATGTGTACAATTATTTGTTATACAGGAACAGACATGAAACATGATAAATTTGCTGAGGCATTACAAAGAACAGAGTCAAGAGGTCCAGATATGACAGAGATTCTAACCTTACCATCTGGTATTTTGGGATTTCAAAGACTTTCTATTATGGATTTAAGTTTTAGTGGAATGCAGCCATTCACAAGAAATACAGATGCATCTATCTGTAATGGTGAAATTTACGGTTTTCGTGAAATCAAAAAAGAACTAATAAAAAAGGGGCATAAATTTATTTCTGATAGTGACTGTGAAATACTACTTCCAATGTATTATGAATATGGACTAGATATGTTTTCAAAATTAGATGCAGAATATGCAACTGTTATCTACGATGGAAAACTGGATCGTTTCATTGCAGCAAGAGATCCAATTGGTATTCGTCCATTATTCTATGGATATTCCGAATCAGGTAATATCATATTTGCAAGTGAAGCGAAAAATTTAGTTGGCCTTACAGACAAGATTATATCATTTCCCCCTGGCCATTATTATGTTGATGGTAAATTTATATGCTATTGTGATATTTCAGCAACAGAAGAGTACTATTGCAAAGATGATTTAGATGTTATTTGTAATAATATTCATGATAAATTGGTAACTGCTATAGAAAAACGTATGGATGCTGATGCTCCTGTAGGTTTCTTATTAAGTGGTGGTTTAGACAGTTCCTTAGTATGTTCAATTGCTCAAAAAATGTATCCCAAAAAACCAATTAAAACATTTGCTATTGGTATGACTGAAGATGCAATTGATTTAAAATATGCACAGGAAGTTGCCGATTATATTCATAGTGATCATACTGTTATTTATATGACAAAAGATGAAGTTCTTCAATCCCTTGATGAGGTTATTAAAATTCTTGGGACATATGATATTACTACAATAAGAGCAAGTATGGCAATGTATTTAATTTGCAAAAAAATACATGAGATTTCTGGTGTAAGAGTTCTTCTAACAGGTGAAATTTCTGATGAATTATTTGGATATAAATATACTGATTTTGCTCCAAGTGCAGAGGAATTTCAAAAAGAATCTCAAAAAAGAATCAGAGAGCTTCATATGTACGATGTACTTCGTGCAGACCGTTGTATAAGTTCAAATTCTTTAGAAGCAAGAGTACCATTTGGGGATTTAGATTTTGTAAAATATGTTATGTCCATAGATCCTGAAAAGAAATTAAATAAATATAACATGGGTAAATATCTTTTAAGAAATTCATTTGAAGGTGATTATCTACCACACAATATTTTATATCGTGAAAAAGCAGCTTTTAGCGATGCTGTAGGCCATTCTATGGTGGACTATTTAAAGGAATATGCTGAAACATTCTATTCTGATTATGAATTTGAAAACCTATGTGAGAAGTATAACTATCACTCTAAACCATTTACAAAAGAATCATTGTTATACAGAGAAATTTTCGAAAAATACTATCCAGGACAAGCAGAAATGATATCAGGATTTTGGATGCCTAACAAAGAATGGGAAGGCTGTGACGTAGAAGATCCAAGCGCCAGAGTATTATCAAATTATGGTTCTAGCGGTAAATAACCAAAAAACTTAAATTAATTTATTCACACAAAAAGGGGTTGTTGCATTAAAATTTTAACTAAAATATATTGTTATTTTGTTAAACTAACAATATATTGTCTTTATATCTTTTAATGCCACAACCCCTTAGAATATCCATCTCCTTCTTATAACTTTTATTGCTTTATTATAAAAAAATAGAATTTAATAAACGTTTTGTATAATCATTCTCAGGATTGTTAATTACTTTATTTACTTCTCCTTCTTCTACTACTTTTCCTTCTTTTATTACAATTACTCTATCACAAAAACTACTTACTAATGCTAAATCATGAGTTATAAATATATAAGAAATATTAAATTCTTTCTTCATTTTTATCAAAAGATCTATTATTTGTGCTTGAACAGATACATCTAATGCACTTGTTGCTTCATCGCATATTAACACCTTAGGATGTGATGATAATGCTCTTGCTATAGCCGCTCTTTGACACTGTCCACCACTTAATTCATGTGGATATCTATTTTTAAACTCTATAGGTAATCCTACTAATTTTAATAACTGTTCTACTTTTTTTTCTCTATCTTTCTTAGTTACAGAACATAAATTACAAACATATTCATTAATAGATTCTCCAATAGTTATTTTAGGATTAAAGGATCCTATAGCATCTTGAAAAACCATTTGTATATCCTTATAAACTTCCCTTAGTTTTCTTCCTTTTATATTAGTAATATTATTATCTTTTAAAATAACTTCACCTGAATCTACTTTTTCTAAATTCATAATAATTTTTGCTAATGTACTTTTACCACAACCACTCTCTCCAACAATCCCTAAGCATTCCCCTTCTTTAAGATCAAAACTTATATTATCAGCTGCAATATGATAATGATTTTTCTTATTATATTTTTTTCTTATATTTCTACACTTTAAAACTATATCACTCATTTAATCATACTCCACTTCTTCAATATAACTACATGCTATCCATCTATCTCTTCCAATATTATTAAGTTTTTGCTTTTTAACTGTACATTTACTATTGGCCTTACTGCAACGGGGCGCAAAACTACACCCTTCTTTTTTTTCATTAAATGCTGGAGGATTTCCTTTTATACCTACAGGTAATTTTCCATCCAATTTAGGAATTGCATTAATTAAAGCCTCAGTATATGGATGCATAGGATTCTTTAAAACACTTTCCTTATCACCATATTCTACAATACTTCCTGCATACATTACTGCAACTTTATCAACCATATGGGATACTACCCCCATACTATGGGTTACAATAATTATACTTGTTCCAAGGTTATCTCTTAGTTTCATCATTTCTTTTACTACTTGTGCCTGAACTGTAACATCTAAAGCACTAGTTGGCTCATCTGCTACTAATAAATCCGGTTCCATTATTATAGCTAATCCAATTGCTACTCTTTGCTTCATTCCACCACTTAGCTCAAAAGGATAACTATTTAATATACATTTAACATCATTTAAATTTACTTTTTCTAATATTATTTCTGCTTTTTTCAAAGCTTCTTTTTTACTTATTTTAATATGACTTTGTAATACTTCTACAAATTGTTTTCCAATTTTTTTTGTAGGATTTAATGTAGAACCCGGATTTTGAAATACTACTCCTATTTTCTTTCCCATTAAACTTCTAATTTTATTAGATGATATATTTAAAATACTTTCATTATTAAAATATATATCTCCATTAGTTATTTCCTCATCATTTTCCATCATTTGAATTAAGGCTCTAATTAAAGTGCTTTTACCACAACCACTTTCCCCTACAATTCCTATTATTTCACCTTTTTTCACCTGAAAGGAAATATCCTTTAGTATTTCTACCTCTTTATTTTTAATATTTAAATTTTCAACTTTTAATATTGTATTCATACTTCACCTATTCAATATCTGTATTTGCATTAAACTGATAATAATCTGTAGGATGTGGGGCTATTCCAATAACATTATTCTTCATTACAAAACTCATTTTCATATTTGCTATAAAATTATAACCATCCTCACCTAACACTATTTCCTGAATTTTTATTGCTAGCTTATCACGTTCTTCTTTATCAAATTCAACTTTTAACTGATCTATTAGTTCATCAACATATTCATTACTATAGCCACCATAATTAGATGCTCCACCAGTTCTCATAGTATTATTTAAATATGCAAATGTATCTCCTGTAGATGATGTTATATTTGAATATAACACTAAATCAAAATTTCCTTCACTTAATATATCTGTAATGTTATCACTAATTTCTATTGATACTTGTATTCCTAAACTTTTAAAATCATCTTGAATTGCTTGAGCTATACTAGGTAATTCCGCCCTTGCTGAATATGTAACTAATTTAAGAGATAAATTTTCTCCATCCTTATCTAGTATTCCATCATTATTAGAATCACTATAACCTTCATTTTTTAATAACTCTTTAGCATATTCTTTATCAAAAACTGTACTTCCCTCTTTTAATCCATAGTTTGTATTACTAGGGAATGCTCCAATACTTGGTGTAGCTTCTCCATTTAAAATATACTTAGAATATGTATCTTTATCTATAATCATATTAATAGCTTTTCTTATATTTGAATTTTCTAAAACCTTGTTCTTTTCATTAAAGTACATAACAATAGCTCGTGATGTATCAGTTCTAATTACCTTATAATTACTATCACTTTCAAATAATCTAACCATTGAATATGAAAGACCTTGTGCTATATCTAATTCACCTGATTGTAATGCCATTGCTAATGTATCTGAATCATCTATGGGAATAACCTTAATTGTATCAAGTTTTACTTCTCCATCCCAATATTTAGAATTTTTCTTAAAATAACTTGCTCCACTATGATTAAAGTCATCTACTACAAAAGGGCCAGTTCCTATAGGTTTCGTACTTATATCTTCTTCTGAATCTACATCTATAATAGCAACAAATGGATCGGCTAAATCATTTATTATTGTAGGATTATTATCTATAGTCTTTATTATTATGTAATTGTTTTTTGCTTCTATATTATCTATATTTAATGTTACTTTTGCACGACTATTTAATTCTATTGTTCTTTCTATTGATGCTTTTACTGCTTCTGCTGTTAAGGCCTTACCATTTTGAAAACTTATATTATCTTTAATTTTTATTTTCCATGTCTTATCATCAAGTTTCTCATAATTTTCAGCTAACCACGGAATTATCTCCATGTTATCATTTAATTTAAATAATGTTTCAGCAATTCCATATCTTACAAGAAACCAACCATTATATCCATTTCCAGGATCTAAGCTTTTTGTACTTAATGTTGTTCCAAAAACTAATTCATCTTTGCTTTCCCATTCTACTTCTTCACTAACAATATTGCATCCTACTAATAATGATAGTATCAAAAATATACATATTAAAATTTTTATTATATTACTATTTTTTTTCATCTATCTATAACCTGTTCCTCTTTGTTTTGAATCTAATAAGTCTCTTACTATATCACCTAATAAGTTAAATAATACAACTACTATTAATATAGCTATTCCAGGTGCAAGAGTAACCCATGGTGCAAATTGAATTACACTCTTTCCTTCACTTATCATTCCTCCCCATTCTGGAGTTGGTAATGGTGAGCTTAATCCTAAAAATGAAAGAGATGCCATCTCCATAACAACAGTTCCAATATCTATAGATGCAGTAACTATAAGGTACCCTAATATATTAGGCATAATATGCTTAACCATTATATAAAAGTGTCCATTCCCACTTATTTTACTTGCTTTTATAAAAGTTTCTTCCTTTAACTCTAATACCTTACTTCTAGCAAGTCTTGCATATTTAGTCCAACTAATAGCTCCAATAGCTATCATTGCATTAATAACCCCACCACCAAGTATTCCTGCTACTGCTATAGCTAATACCATACCTGGAAATGCTAAAAATATATCTACAACTCTCATAATAGCTATATCTACTTTTCCTCCACTATAACCACTTACTACTCCTACAATAGTACCTATTATAAAAGTAATAGCAACTACTATTAAAGCAGAAAATATTGTTTTACTTCCGCCATGAAGAAGTCTAGAAAATACACATCTCCCTAACGAATCTGTTCCTAATGGAAATTCTCTACTTGGACTTTTAAGTATATTTAACAAATCTACTGCATACGGATCATTAGGTGCTATATAAGATGCTAATAAGCTAATAATGCATATTCCTAATAAAACTGTTGCTATTATAAATAAGTTAACTTTATTTCTATCTAATCTTTTAAACTTAAATTTATATGTATCTATTTTTTTATCTAATACCATATAAAATCTCCTTATATTTCCCTAATTCTAGGATCAACTATTTTATATAATAAATCAGCTATTAAATTTATAATTATAAATATAACTGCCATCCAAAGTACATATCCCTGAATAATTGGATAATCTCGATTTGATATTGCAGTTAATACCAAGCTTCCAATTCCTGGCCACACAAATATTGATTCTACAACTGCTGTTCCTCCCATAAGTGAACCTATGGATAAACCTGTTAAAGTTATTATTATAACCATAATATTTTTTAATACATTACGATAAAGTATAATAGAATCCTTTACCCCTCTTGACTTTGCCCCTTTAACATAATCCTTTTCTAACTCTTCTATTACAACAGCTCTTATTTGACGTATGTATTTACTTATCATTGAAACAGATAATGTTATAGTGGGTAATATTATACTTTTTGCTCCACTTTCACTTAATATAGGTAATAATTTTAATTTTAATGAAAATATTAATAATAAAATTATTGCTAAGAAAAATCCCGGAATAGAATTTCCTATAAACGTAAACCATCTTATAATATAATCTATAAATTTATCTTTTTTTACTGCTGATATTATACCTAATGGTATAGATACAATTAAAGTAAGTAATATTGAGCTAATAGTCAATATTACTGTATAAGGAAGATGTTCTTTAAGCTCTTCACTAACATCTATTCCTGTTGAATATGATTTTCCCAAATCGCCACGTATAACAGAGCTAAGCCATTTGAAATATTGATTTATAAAGGGTTTATCCAATCCCATATCTTCTCTTACACTTTGTAATAACTCAGGGGTTGCTACAGTTCCTTGTGATGTTAACATAATTTCTGCTGGATCACCTGATGCTAAATTCATTAAAGAAAATGATACAAATGATATAAGTATTAAAATTGGTATAATTCCTATAATTCTTTTAAGTATATATTTAACTATATTTATCACCCATCTTTTTATTTATTAAATATTAAAAACATAAATGTTAATAATAATTAACTTAAACATTACGTTCTAGTATAATATTTTTTAAATTTTAATTAATTCTTCCATATGCAATAAGGGAACTATCTTTTGAAACTGAAAAAGAAATTGTATTATATAAAACTACTCCATTAAACTTAGCATAATAAACATCTATCACATTTCCAAAATAATCTGTTACTTCTCCAAGTTTTTCCCCTTCTTTTATATACTGCCCAACCTTTACAAAACATTTCCAACACCCACTATTTAATGCATTTACATATTCACCTTCATTTAGTTCTAATGGTGAATATTTATTTTCAGTTATTTTATGTTCTAAAACATTTAAAGTAGCTAAAACATTTAATATATCCTTTTTATATTCATTAACATCCTCTTCTTTACATAGTCCACAACCACCACGTTCTATTAATAAACTTGGAACTCCTCTTATAGCAGCTGAAGTATATGTTCCATTTGTTGTATTTGACCTAATAAAATAAGGTACATTAAAACATTTTGCTATTTCTATTGATGCTTCTGTTACCTTTGAATCCCCCACCCCTGGATAATATATATGAGGTAATAAATCTTCATGCAAATCTCCTCCATGAAGATCAAAATAAAAATCAGCTTTATCTTGTAGTTCATGAGTTATAACATAAGCTATTTTTTCTGAAATTGTACCATTTTTATTTCCTGGGAATACTCTAAGTATATTTTTATTGTCCTCTGGTACAATTGCAGCATTTCTACCTAAAAAGCCTTGTGTATTTACTGGATGTATAATTATTATTTGTCCACTAACTTTTTTAGGATCAATTTCTTTTCCTAAATCCATAGCCGCTTTTATACAAGGATATTCACATCCGTGAACTCCTGCTGTAATAAGAATTGTTTTCCCCTCATTTACACCATTAATTATTGTTGCTGGCATTTGAGTTTCTGTATCTAATATTTTTATAAACCCTTGTTTTTTTTCTCCAACTTTTGCAGTTAATCCACATATAACTAATTCTTTTTTCATTATTTCACTCTCTTTCATATAAACTATAATTAAAATTATATCAATCGATAATTTTTCTCATTTTACTTTATTTTCTTTATACAGTCAATAAATTTAAATTCCACTTTTTATTTGTGAAATATTTCAACTTTTCCTAGCTATTTATTATAACACATACTCCTCTGTAGTAAGTAAGTGTATTATTTTCACTTATATACTAATAGGAGTAAAGGAACTATGGTTTATATTCATGAATGGCAGGGAAACTCCATAGAAGTTCTATTTAGAGAGAACTTTAACCTAAATGAAAATAATAGCAAAAATGCTCTAAATATAAATTCAGCAGATTTCTGTATTGATAAAGGCTTGAACATTGGTATTTTTTATTAGACTCAACTTTCTGATAAAGCTGATATAAAAGCTTCAGAGGTAAAAATTTAGACAACTTTCCGTTTAAAAGATGTGAGTTATAGAAATGTTGATGAAATATAAGTTACTACCGGTATTCAAACTGTGTTTGTATCATAGCTATTTGTAAACTATTATTTTAATGCTATGAGTTGATTTACCGGTAGTGAAAGCTATGTTTCCATATTTTATTTTGAAATAATATTTAAGCAGTGTGGTATTAAATAGTTATTCTTAGCTTTATCTCCACCAAGATTACTATTAAACAACACTCCACTTACCTTAATTGTTTTCTTCTACGCTATATAGTAAATTCAATATAAATGGCATGCTACAGAATGTCCATTTTCTACTTCCTTCATTTCAGGTTCACTTTCTTTGCATTTTTCCATTGCATATGGACATCTAGTATGGAATCTACATCCTGATGGAATATCTATAGGACTTGGGATATCTCCTTTAATAATATGTATTTCAGATTCTCTAGCTTTTTTAGGGTCAGCTATTGGAATAGCTGATAAAAGTCCCTTTGTATATGGATGAAGTGGATTATTGTATAAATCATTACTTTCAGATATTTCTACAATCTTGCCTAAATACATTACTCCAATCCTATCTGAAATATGTCTTACCATTGATAAATCATGAGCTACAAAAAGATATGTTAATCCCATTTTCTTTTGTAAATCTTCTAACATATTTACTACTTGAGCTTGTATAGATACATCTAGAGCTGAAATAGGTTCATCACATAATATAAAATCAGGCTCTGTTGATATTGCCCTTGCAATTCCTATTCTCTGACATTGTCCACCACTAAATTCGTATGGAAACTTTTCCATATCAGATTTTTTAAGTCCAACCATTTCAAGCAAATTCTCTATTTTTTCAATTCTCTCTTCCTTTGTAAGATTTGTATGCAATGCTAAAGGTTCATCAATTAACTCCTTAACATTCATACTAGGATTTAATGATGAATAGGGATCTTGAAAAATAGTTTGCATTTTTTTATAAAAACTTTTCATCTCTTTTTTATTAAACTTTGCAATATTAGTACCTTCAAAGAAAATATCGCCAGATGTTATATCATAAAGTCTAGTTATTGACCTTCCAAGAGTTGATTTACCACAGCCCGATTCTCCAACTAGCCCAAAGGTCTCTCCTTTTTTTATATTAAAAGAAACTCCATCTACAGCTTTCACAAACTTTTTTTCACCTTTTAAAAACTGATTTTTTACTGGAAAATGCTTCTTTAAATCTTTTACTTCTATTAGTATCTCATCAGATTTATTCACATTTACCCCTCCTAACTACTTATATTCTATACCCTTTTTTTGTCTTCAAAAAACATATTACCTTATGAGTGTTTTTAAAACTTTTACACTCTATCATTTTTTCGAAATATCTTTAATTTTTTACTTAGCTAAAAAACACATTGCTTTATGAGTATTGCTAAAGCTTTTGTACTCTGGCATTTCATCGAAACATTTTTTATTTGCAAACTCACATCTCTCTGCAAACGGACAACCTTTAGGTGGATTTAAAAGAGATGGTGCAGATCCGTTTATTGGTTTAAGTCTTACCTTTTCATCTCCATAAGTTTTTGGTATAGAGTTTAATAGAGCCTTTGTATATGGATGTTTAGCATTATAAAATATCTCTTCTATAAGCCCTTCCTCCATTATTAGACCTCCATACATAACCTCTACTCTATTACATAAACTTGCAACAACTCCAAGATCATGAGTTATAAGAATTACAGACATATTGTTTTTTTCTTTTAAACTTTTTAATAATTGAAGTATTTGAGCTTGTATAGTAACATCTAAAGCTGTTGTAGGCTCATCTGCTATAAGAAGTTTAGGAGTACAAGCTAAAGCCATAGCTATTAATACTCTTTGTCTCATTCCACCACTAAACTCATGAGGATATTGATCTATTCTTTTCTCTGGCATTGGGATTCCAACATCATTTAAAAGATCTATAGCTAATTTTCTTGCTTCTTTTTTATTAACACCCTTATGTCTTACTAAAACTTCTACAATATGATTTCCTATTTTTTTAAGTGGATTTAATGCACTCATAGGATCTTGAAATATCATAGCCATTTCTTTCCCTTTAATATTTTTAAGTTCTTTTTCATCTAATTTTAATATATCTCTACCATTAAAAATCACTTCACCAGAATCTATTTTTGCATTTTCAGGAAGTAAATTCATTACAGATTTCATTAGAACACTTTTTCCGCTTCCCGATTCTCCAACAATTCCAAGAATATCTCCTGAATTCACTTCAAAACTTACGCCTCTTACAGCTTCAATTTTACTGTCTTTTTTGTAAAAGTTAGTTTTTAAATTATTAACTTTAAGAAGTTTTTTATGTTCCATAATTAATTTTCACCTCCTAAAATCTTAGGTTCTGCAAATACCCTAAGTACATTTCCTAGCTTATTAAATGAATATATAGTAAGTACTATTAATAAACCTGGAAGTAGCGCCATATAAGGTGCACTTTGAAGATTTGTTTGTGCATTTTGAAGAAGATTTCCCCAAGATGACATAGGTGGTTGAATTCCAAGCCCTAAAAAGCTTAAAGATGATTCCGTCATAATAGCTCCCGCTATACTTGAAGTTGAAGATATTATTATTGTAGGAAATACACTAGGAATAATATGTTTAAATATTATTTTGGATGCTGATTCCCCTATTGAATTTGCATATAAAACATATTCCCTTTCTTTTATTGATAGTGTTTCTGCACGAACTAATCTTGCTGTTTCCATCCATGAAAAAAATCCTATAACAATAATAATTGCTTGTAATCCAGGTTTTAAGAATATACTAACTACAGTAACTAATATCATCCATGGAATAGAAGATATTATATCTACAAATCTCATTAAAATATTATCTATTCTCCCACCAAAATATCCACTTACAGTACCTACTGTAATACCAATACTTGTAGAAATAATCATTGCTAATATTCCAACTGTAAGAGATACTCTTCCTCCATATATAGTTCTAACAAAATAATCTCTTCCTAGTTCATCTGTTCCAAATAAATGCTTTAAACTTGGTCCTTGAAGCATATTTGAAGTATCTGTTATATCTGGATTTATCGGTATTATAAAAGCAAATATTGAAATAGAAACAATAATAATTAAAAATCCTATTGCAATTAAAGCGCTTTTATTTTCTTTAAGTTCTTCTTTAACATTATTTAATCTTCTACTTTTCATTTTTCTACCCCATTTCCTTTATTCTAGGGTCAATTAGACAATATAAAATGTCTGATAATAAATTACCTATTATAACTAATGATGAAGATAACAATAAAATAGCCATAATAACTGGAAAATCTAATGCTCGTACAGCTGTTACGAAATACGGTCCAACTCCAGGCCATCCAAATACTGTTTCTGTTATCATTGCCCCTGTTATTAACATAGGTAAAGCCATGCCTATTTTTGTGATAATAGGTAGAAGTACATTTTTACATACATGTTTAAAAAGTATCTCGTTTTTGCTAGCTCCAAAGGCTTTTTGAACTGTAACATATTCCTCAGAAATTTGTCCTACTGTAGATGATCTTACATATCTTATTAAGTCTGGTAAATATGCCATTACTAAAACACTACAAGGCATTATAAAATGAAGTAAAAAATCTTTAAACGAGTTTTTAACTCCTATAGTACTCATACCTAATATAGGAAGCCATCCTAATTTATATCCAAATAAAAATATTATTATCATTGCAAACCAAAAACTTGGAATAGCTATTCCTATTGAACAAAAACCATCTATTATTTTGTCTATTCTTTTATTTTTATTTGATCCTGATACTAATCCAAGGATTATTGAAATCCCTAAAGCAATTAAATAGGAAGGTAATACTAATTTTATAGTTGCTGGTATTCTAGCTAATAAATCCTTTGAAATACTTTCATGAGTAATTATTGAATATCCAAATTGACCACCTAATACACCTTTAAGCCATAAAAAATATTGTACATAAGCCGGTTTATCAAAACCATATTTAGCTTTAATAAGATTAACTGTTTCCTCTGGCATCTTTGGCGTAATCATAGTATCAATTGCATTATATGGTGCTAATTGAATTAATGTAAAACATATTATAGAAATTAGTAATATTAACGGAATAGCTTGAAGAATTCTCTTCACTATGTATTTTGTCATTTCTCTCACCTCTTCCTTCATTAATTTAACATTTATAATTTAAAGTTTAAGAGGGCTATTACACTATAGAAAGTAATATTAAAATTCTTCTTTGCAATAGCCCAAGTAAATATATTTACCAAAGAAATTCTACATAAATCTCTTTCCTCATTTAATCTTGAAATTTAATATTTAAAATCAACTAGTTTTTACTTGAAATATAATTTAGACATATCTTCAAAAGTATAAACTGGAACTAACTCAGCCTCTTCTATACCACCTAAATTAGAGCTCATAACTACAATTCTCTTATTTTCAAGAATTGGATAGAAATATGCATTATCCTGAATTTTATTTTGCATATTGTTATATATCTCTTTTCTCTTTGCTTCATCATTTTCTACTCTTCCAGTATTAAATAAATCATCAAGTTCTCCATCTTTAAAGTGACTATAGTTACTTTTACTATCTGATATAAATAATGCATTAAATGTATCTGGATCTATTCCCATAATATATCCACCAAGGAACATATCATAATCTGTATCTTCACTCTTCATTTGTTGACTTATTGCTGTTGATTCTCCACCAGCTAACTCAACATTTATTCCTACTGCTTTAAGATTTTGTTGTATTATAGCAGCTTGTTTTTGTTGTGGTACATTATTTGATGAATATCCAAGCTTAAGAGTTACCCCTGAAACTCCTGATTTTGCTAAAAGTTCTTTAGATTTATCTTGATTAAAAGTATATTGCTCAACTTCATCTGTGTGGAATGGATTCCCATTAGGAAGGAAAGTGTACGCTTCTTCTGCATATTCTTCTGATCCAAAAGATGCATTTATAATATCTTTTCTATTCATTCCATAGAAAATAGCCTTTCTAAAATCTTCGTTCTTAAGTTTATCTGAATTAGAATTAAGAACTAAATAAGCTACTCTACCTTCTTCATAGCTATAAGGAGTTAAACTATCATTTTTTAGTAAATCAGTTAAATCAGTTGATTGTACTGATAAAGCATTAATTTCTCCTTTTTGCAGTGCAAGTTTAGCTGTATTTGCATCTGGTATTACTCTAAAAATCACATTTTCTATTTCTGGTTTTCCTAGGAAATATTCTTCATTTCTTACGAGTTTAACATATTCACCTGCTTTATACTCCTCAAATACATATGGACCAGTACCTACTGGAGTTGCATTTTTTTCACTATTTTCAA
>X276_Barnacle_Goose__coassemble_446_pt1 | contig 13919 bp, 11 predicted proteins | sample X276_Barnacle_Goose__metabat2_low_PE_010 | metagenome-assembled genome bin X276_Barnacle_Goose
GGAGAAAAAGGAGAAAAAGGAGAAAAAGGAGAAAGAGGAGAAAGAGGAGAAGAAGGAGAAAGAGGAGAAGAAGGAGATAAAGGGGATAAAGGGGATAAAGGGGATAAAGGGGATAAAGGGGATAAAGGAGATAAAGGAGATAAAGGAGATAAAGGAGAAAAAGGAGAAAAAGGAGAAAGAGGAGAAGAAGGAGAAGAAGGAGATAAAGGGGATAAAGGAGAAAGAGGAGAAGAAGGAGAAAGAGGAGATAAAGGAGATAAAGGAGAAAAAGGGGATAAAGGGGATAAAGGAGAAAGAGGTAAAAGAGGAAAAGAAGGAGAAAGGGGAAAAAGGGGTCATAAGGGCAAAAGGGGGAAACAAGGAAAAAATATAGGCAAGAGTAATGTTTCAATATGTTGTGCAAGTCCAGATGTATATAACTTTGATAAAGGAGTTGTTTTTAACAAGGGTTTAATAAATGGTAAAGATATAGAGTTTATAGATGGTAGTGATCATATTTTATTAAAATCAGATGCAATTTATTTTATAAGATATACATTTACAGCATATCCTATGAATTCATTAAATATTATTAGTGCAGCTTTACAATTAAATGGAGTTGATTTATGTGGAGGGACAGCTACTTCAACAAGCGTTAAATGCAGAGGAGTTCAGAGCATTAGTAGTGGAACTATAGTTAATATAGATAAATCGTTAGAATCTAATAAACTAAAATTAGTTTCAAAGAAAAATGCAAAAATTGTGGGTGGAAATTGTACAAGCATACAAATAATTAGATTAAATTAAATAATCAAAGTTAAAAGAACAGCTTTAGAGCTGTTCTTTTAACTTTAAGAAGAAAAAATAATTATGTCAATTTTTAGTTGATATTTCATATAATATATTACTATCTTTAAAGATAATAATATATTTAAAGATATTACTAAGGAGGAAATTTTATGGTAACAAATGAAAATATTTATTGTGGAGTAGATATAAAAAATTTAGAATTTATAGGAAAAGGAACTCAAGGAAGTGTTTATTTATTATCGGAAGATAAAGTTATAAAGGTATTTAATAAGAAAAAGGGTTGTAAAGATCAAATAGACACATTATTAAAAGTGCAAAAAAGCAAATTTTTCACTAAGGTTTATGATTATGATGAAAATTCAATTATAATGGAATTTTTACCGGGACAAAATTTGAAAAAATATTTAGTTAAAAACCCTCTTACAAAAGAAATGGCGCTACAACTAGTAGAGATAATAAGAGAGTTTAAGAATTTAGGGTTTAAGAGAATTGATATTCGTCTTAATCATATATATCTTCAATCAGATGGTTCACTTAAAGTAATAGATCCTAGGAAAAGCTACATTTCAGATGAACCATATCCTGAAAATATGCTTAGAGGATTAAGTAAACGTAAATGTTATAATTTATTTTTTGATTTAATAAAAGATATATATCCACAAGAATATAAAGAGTGGATAAATAAATAAATTACTAGTATAAAAAATTAACAATTATATAAAATTAAAATATAAAAGAGGTTTTCTTTAAAAGATAATCTCTTTTATTTATGGTGTGCCTAGCATAGGCAACAGCTTGGCGATGAAAGTTCGCTATGCAAACGACTGCGATATATGGAAATAAGAGTTCAGTCGAAAGAACTTGGAAAAGAAGTTTTATAGGATTTACACTAAATCTAATGTTTGGAAAAGCATATGTATCAATATATAAAAAAACATCAAACTTAAAGAGTAGCCGTAAACCGAACGGTACGTACTGGTCGTGTGAGAGGGAGGCAGATAAAATAATTGTCTACTTCCTACTCGATTGAGTTGATTTAAATAGTGAATAATACATAAATGATTTTATTATACATATTAAGGATTTTAGAACGTATATTGTTGCATTACATATAATGTTGTATAAAGATGCTAACTGTAATATAAATTACAATAATTGGATAATGAAAATTGGTATGCAGATAATAAAATTATGTTATATTATCAATAGCAAAAGATTATTTATAGAGTGATAAAGATTTGAAATTGACATAACTATATAAGCGTTTAGTGTTAATTTTATATATTATAATAAATGTATAATTAATACTTTACTAAGGAATAATCTTAGCGGTAAATAATAGAAGGTTATATTTATGATCATGATGAAAATTAAATTATAAATAGAGACTTTACTAGGTAAAAATATTAAAAATATTTAATTAAGAATATTATTACTAAAGAAATAACATTACAATTAGTAGAGATAATGATAGAGTTTTAAAAATTAGTATTTAAAATAATTGATTTAATTAACAAAGATATTTAAAGTGAGGTAAATTTAATATGTTAATGAATACTCATAAAATGTTAGCTAAAGATTTTATATATAATATGGAGAGTGAGAAAAAAGATTTAATAAATGAAAATCATTTTATTTGGGGAAATATAAAACCAGATTGTATTTCTAAATATAAATTTAAAAAACATTATATGAATGAAAGTTTAGATATGATTATTAATAAAATTCAGTTTTTATCATCATTAAGTTTAGATGATATTTATAAAAATTACTCTGAAAACAAATTCAGTCAAGAATTAGGCGTTATATGCCATTTTTTATGTGACTTTTTTTGTGTACCACATAATCAAAGATGGGAATTTAAAAATGCAAATGCTATGAAAGAACATATTACTTATGAAAAAGAGTTATCTAAAGTGGCTAAAGAATTTAAAATAAGAAAAGAAATAGAAAAAAATATAAATTCACAAGAAATTAGAAATTATATTCTCTATCTTCAAGATGAATATGAGAAAGTAAGAGATTATAATAATGATTTATATTTTTCATATTATGTATGTCAAAGTGTTATTAATATGATTTTAGATGAAGTTATAATAAATCAAAAATCAAAAAATATAAAATAAATTAATATTAGCAATATCGTATTTGATAAATTAATATTAATAAAAAACTAAGTACACTTAATTTATAAACTTGTATAAATATTATTTTCCTATTAATCTATAATTTTTAAATATATGGTTGTAATTTCTAGGATAAAAGTATATAATTAATTAAAAGAACATATGAGTATATGTTCATATGTAGTTAGGAGAAAACTTATGAGTGAAAATAATATAGAAAAGTGTTTATCTAATATAATTCATGAAGATGTAATAAAAAGAGTTAGAGAATCTATTCCAAAAGATGAAATATTATATGATTTAGCAGAATTATTTAAAGTGTTTGGCGATTCAACTAGAATTAAAATATTATGTGCTTTATTTGAAGCAGAAATGTGTGTATGTGACATAGCAAACCTTTTAAATATAACACAATCAGCTATTTCCCATCAGTTAAGAGTTTTAAAGTCTAATAGATTAGTTAAATACAGAAGAGAAGGTAAGGTAATATATTACTCATTAGATGATGATCATATAAAGCATATTTTTGATGCAGGACTTAATCATATAAGAGAGTAAGTATTATTAAAATAGAATTAAAAACTATTCTTTTACAAATAATATATATAAATAGCTTAAGTAATTACAATATATTAATAAGATTAGATTTAATAATTAGAATTAATTATAAGGGGAGGGAAATAAATGGAGAAGAAATTTTTGTTAAGTGGATTAGATTGTGCTAATTGTGCTAATAAAATAGAAGATAGAATAAATAAGTTAGAAAGTATTAAAGAAGCCACTGTAAACTTTTCAACTGCTACTTTGATTTTAGAAATAATGGATGGATATGAAAAAGAAAATGTAATTAATGATATAAAAGATATAATTAAAAAATTAGAACCAGAGGTTGAGGTAATAGAGAAAACAGCAAAGTCTAGTTCTAATAGAAATACAAAAAAATGTACAAGCGGAAAATGCTCAATAGATGAAAATGAACATTCAAAAAATAGTTCTTGCTGCCAGGGGGAAACTCATACTCATAATGGAGAATCACATCACCATATAGGAGATTCTTTAAGTAGAAGCAATGAAGACTTAAGTGATGGTGCTAAAGAAAAGCATGGACATGGTCATACGCATAGTCATGGACATGATCATACACATGAGGGGCAAAGTTTCAAAATAAAAGATAATCTTATGTTAATAATTGGTATTATAATATATATTATAGCAATGATAACTAAAGATAGTGGTTTATTATCAATATTGTTATTTGGAATCAGTTATATTTTAATAGGTGGAAAAGTTGTTTTAACGGCTATTAGAAATATATTAAGAGGAGAAATATTTGATGAAAACTTCTTAATGACAGTTGCAACACTTGGAGCATTTTTAATTGGAGAATATCCAGAAGGTGTAGCTGTTATGTTATTTTATGAAATTGGTGAGATGTTCCAAAGTTATGCAGTTAACCGTTCAAGAAAATCAATAACATCTTTAATGGATATAAGAGCAGATTATGCAAATGTTTTAAATGATAGTATTGAAAAAAGAGTGTCACCAGAGGATGTTAACGTTGATGATATAATTATTGTTAAGCCTGGAGAAAGAGTTCCTTTAGATGGTGTAATTATAGAGGGAAATAGTTTTGTTGACACTTCAGCATTAACAGGAGAATCTGTCCCAAGAGAAAGAACAGTAGATGATGAAATATTGGCTGGATGTATAAATACAAATGGAGTTCTTAAAGTAAAAGTAACTAAAGAATTTGGTGAATCAACTGTAGCTAGAATATTAGAGCTAGTTGAGAATGCATCTAACAAGAAAGCACCAACAGAAAAATTCATAACTAAATTTTCAAAAATATATACTCCGGTAGTAGTATTTTCAGCATTAGCATTAGCTGTATTACCTCCACTTTTAATAACAGGGCAAACATTTGATACTTGGATATATAGAGCTTTATTGTTCTTAGTAATATCTTGTCCTTGTGCATTAGTTGTTTCAATTCCTTTAGGATTATTTGCGGGAATTGGCGGAGCATCTAAAAAGGGAATATTAATTAAGGGTGGGAATTATCTTGAAGCTTTAAAAGATATAGATACTGTAGTTTTTGATAAGACAGGAACATTAACTAAAGGTGTATTTAAAGTAACAGAAATAAATGTAGTAGATATAGAAAAAGATAATTTATTAGAGATTGCAGCTTTAGGAGAATCTTTATCAAATCATCCAATTGCGCAGTCAATAGTTAAAGCCTATGGAAAAGAAATTAATAAAGATGAAATTAAAGATTATGAAGAAATATCAGGACATGGAATTAAAGTATTGATTAAAGATGAAGAGGTACTTCTTGGTAATTACAAATTAATGGATAAATTTAATATAAAATATAGTGAAGTAGAATCTATAGGAACAATAATCCATATAGCTATAAATAAAAAATATAGAGGAAATATAATTATTTCTGATGAAATAAAGGAAGATTCTAAAGAAGCTATACAAAATTTAAAAGATATTGGAGTTCATACAACTGTTATGTTAACTGGAGATACTAAATTAGTAGCAGACAGAGTAGCGAAAATAATAGGAATAGATAAAGTATTCTCAGAATTATTACCAGCAGATAAGGTAGAAAAAATAGAACTATTGCTTAAGGGAAAAGATCCAAAGACTAAGGTAGCATTTGTTGGAGATGGAATAAATGATGCGCCAGTGCTTGCAAGAGCAGATATTGGAATTGCAATGGGGGGAATTGGATCAGATGCTGCAATTGAAGCGGCAGATGTTGTTTTAATGAATGATAACCCACAAGCTATAGTAGATGCTATAAAAGTAGCAAGAAAAACTAATAGGATTTTATGGGAAAATATAATATTTTCAATAAGCGTTAAAGTATTTGTGCTTATACTTGGAGCATTAGGACTTGCAACTATGTGGGCAGCAGTTTTTGCAGATGTAGGTGTAACAATAATTGCGGTACTAAATTCGACAAGATGTCTAAAATAGCCATTGACAAAATTCAACATTTTAAATATAATGAATTAGGTTGAAAATTTCAGGCATACGGATAGCATGCAAGATCTTGAATCTTGTTATAGAGTGAAAACTCTGTATTAAATTGTAAGACTTATATATAACGCATCTAATACGTTATACATAAGTCTTATTTTTTATTATTTTAAGTTATTACTACTAATTATTCTATTACAACAAGACTATAAAGATTTTAGAATAACAGGTTATAAATAGTTTAGTTAGTATAAGATAATGCTAAAATGCTTTCTAATTAAAAATGTTTTCAAACATTAATATAGTAATATTTAAAAAATACGAAGATATTAAGAAAAAAATATTTGAAGTAGTCATAAAACCTAGAAATTTATTAAATAGATAACTATTAAAAATAAAAATAGAAAAATCATAAATATAGATTAAATAATTAGGATATGATATTATTATATATATTAAAATCAAATAAGTTAGTATCTTTTTTAACATAGTTAAGATAGAAAACTAAAATATTAAGGAGAAGTGTACAGTATGGAAAAGAAAAAGAATATTTCTATGGCTGTAATTAAGAGATTACCCAAATACCATAGGTATTTACAAGAGCTAATGAGAAATGATGTTGATAGAATTTCTTCAAAAGAACTTGGGGAAAAGATCGGATTTACAGCTTCACAAATACGTCAAGATTTAAATTGTTTTGGAGACTTTGGTCAACAAGGATATGGATATAATGTAAGTGCCTTATATAAAGAAATAAGTTTAATACTTGGATTAAATAAAGATTATAAAACAGTTATAGTAGGTGCAGGTAATATTGGTCAGGCAATTGCAAACTATAGTAGATTTAGTGAGCTAGGTCTATTCCTACAAGGTATATTTGATGCTAACCCTAAACTTACAGGACTTAGAATGATGGGGATAGAGATTCAAGATATAGATAATATGGAGTCATTCCTTCAAACTAATGAAATAGATATTGGTATGATATGTGTACCGAGAATTAATGCGCAAAAAGTATGTGATGTATTAGTTGCAGGTGGAGTAAAAGGAATATGGAACTTTGCACCTGTTGATTTAGTAGTTCCAGAGGATGTAATTGTAGAGAACGTGCATCTATCAGAAAGTTTATTAACATTAATATATTTGTTACATAAAGGTGATGAATAAAAATAATAATTTGAAAATTTATCAAAAAATTGAAAAAAATATTGTAATATTTAACTATTAAGTCTATAATAATAATTGAAGTTTCAAAGCTTCAATTATTTTTTTGTTTATATTTGTTAGAATATTAACAAACATTTATTGAAAAAATTATTATTTTTTAATTTATATAAGCATAAGATTAATTTATGAGAAAAAAATATTGGGTAACTTCAACTATGCAAGATTTGTAAAAAAATAAATTAAGCAGGTATAAAAGGGGGACTTTGAGGATGGAATTTAAAAATATACTTCTTGAAAAAGAAGATAATTTAGCTATTGTTACAATCAATAGACCGAAGGCATTAAATGCTTTAAATTCAGAAACGTTAGCAGATTTAGATTTGGTTATAACAGAAATAGAAAATGATAGTAATATCTATTGCGTAATAATTACTGGATCTGGAGAAAAGGCCTTTGTTGCAGGAGCGGATATTTCTGAAATGAAAGATCTAACTGAAGAGCAAGGTAAAGAATTTGGAATTCTTGGGAACAGAGTATTTAGAAGATTAGAGAAGTTAGATAAGCCGGTAATAGCTGCAATATCAGGATTTGCCCTTGGTGGTGGATGTGAACTTGCAATGTCTTGTGACATAAGAATAGCATCAGAGAAAGCTAAATTTGGACAACCTGAAGCTGGTTTAGGAATAACACCAGGTTTTGGAGGAACTCAAAGGTTACCAAGAATTGTTGGAATGGGAAAAGCTAAAGAGCTAATATATACAGGAACAATAATTAAAGCGGATGAAGCTTTAAGGATAGGTCTTGTAAATAAGGTTGTTCCTTTAGAATCTTTAATGGAAGAAGCTAGAGCAATGGCAAATGTTATAATATCTAATGCTCCAATTGCAGTTAAATTATGTAAAGATGCGATAAATAAAGGTATGCAAGTTGATATGGATAGTGCAATACAAATTGAAGCTGAAGATTTTGGAAAATGCTTCGTTACAGAAGATCAAGTAGAAGGAATGAGTGCTTTCATTGAAAGAAGAACGAAAAAATTCCAGAATAAATAGTCGAAATTTTCAATATACAATAAATAATCAAAATATTTAAATAAAAGCTTGAGGAATCTTAGGAAAGATTATTAATTATTCTTCTCCAAAGAATCTTAATTAAAAGGAGGTAACGTAATGAATTTTACATTAACTAGAGAACAAGAATTAGTAAGACAAATGGTTCGTGAATTTGCAATAAATGAAGTTAAGCCAATTGCAGCAGAAATTGATCAAACTGAAAGATTTCCAATGGAAAACGTTGAAAAAATGGCTAAGCTTGGGATGTTAGGTATTCCATTTTCTAAAGAATATGGTGGTGCTGGTGGAGATACACTTTCATATATACTAACAGTAGAAGAGTTATCAAAGGTTTGTGGTACAACAGGAGTTATAGTATCAGCTCATACTTCACTTTGTGCTGATTTAATAAATAAATTTGGAAACAAAGATCAAAAAGCTAAATATTTAACGCCTCTTGCAAAAGGTGAAAAGCTTGGAGCATTTGGATTAACTGAACCAGGAGCTGGTACAGATGCATCAGGACAACAAACTATTGCAACTTTAGATGGAGATAACTATATTTTAAATGGTTCAAAAATATTTATAACAAATGGTGCAGTTGCAGAAACTTTTATAATATTTGCAATGACAGATAGAAGTAAGGGAACAAAAGGAATATCAGCATTCATAGTTGAAAAAGATTTCCCAGGTTTCTCAATCGGAAAGCATGAAGATAAGCTTGGAATTAGAGGATCTTCAACTACTGAACTGGTTATGCAGAATTGTATAGTTCCAAAGGAAAATTTAATTGGACAAGAAGGTAGAGGGTTTGGTATAGCTATGAAAACACTTGATGGTGGTAGAATTGGTATAGCGGCACAAGCTTTAGGAATTGCAGAAGGAGCTTTAGAAGAAGCTTGCAATTATATGAAAGAAAGAAAACAATTTGGTAAACCACTATCTGCATTCCAAGGATTACAATGGATGATAGCAGATATGGATGTTAGAGTTGAATCAGCTAGACTTTTAGTTTATAAAGCGGCTTTCTTAAAAGAAGCAGGACTTCCATATTCAGTTGATGCAGCAAGAGCAAAACTTGTAGCATCAGAAGTTGCAATGGAAGTTACAACTAAGGCAGTTCAAATATTTGGTGGATATGGTTATACCAAAGAATATCCAGTAGAAAGAATGATGAGAGATGCTAAGATAACTGAAATTTATGAAGGTACTTCAGAAGTTCAAAAAATGGTTATCGCAGGCAGCGCATTAAGATAAGGAGGGGTTATATATGAATATAGTAGTTTGTTTAAAACAAGTTCCAGATACTACAGCAGTTAAGATAGATCCAAAAACAGGAACTCTTATTAGAGATGGTGTACCATCAATTATAAATCCTGAAGATAAGCATGCATTAGAAGAGGCTTTAAAAATAAAGGAATCTACAGGAGCTACAGTTACAATAATAAGTATGGGACCTCCTCAAGCAAAAAATGCTTTAAGAGAAGCTTTATGTATGGGAGCTGATGAAGCTATACTTATTACTGATAGAGCATTTGCAGGATCGGATACACTTGCAACTTCAAAGGCACTAGCTGGAATTTTAAAGAAAATTAAGTATGATATAGTATTTGCAGGAAGACAAGCGATAGATGGAGATACTGCACAAGTAGGACCTGAAATTGCAGAGCATTTAGATATAGCTCAAGTAACTTATGTTCAAAATGTTAAAGTCGAAGAAGATGGTTTATTAATAAATAGAGCATTAGAAGATGGATATGAATTAATAAAAGTTAAAACACCAGTGCTTTTAACAGTAATTAAGGAATTAAATGAACCAAGATATATGAATGTTCAATATATATTTGATAACGTGGATAAAGAGGTAACTATATGGTCAGCTGATGATATTGAAGTTGATAAAGCAGAACTTGGACTTAAAGGTTCACCAACTAAGGTTAAAAAATCAATGACTAAAGAATTAAAGGGAGCAGGGGAATTAGTTAAAGAAACGCCTGCAGAAGCTGCTAAATATGTTTTAGGAAAATTAAAGGAAAAACACTATATCTAAGGAATTATAGGAGGGGAAAAAGATGAATATAGCAGATTATAATGGCGTTTGGGTATTTGCAGAGCAAAGAGGTGGAGAACTTCAAAAAGTTTCTCTTGAAATACTTGGTGAAGGTAGAAAAGTTGCTGATAAATTAGGAGTTAAATTAACTGCTCTTTTACTTGGTGATAATATTAAGTCTTTAGCAGAAGAACTTGGAACTCATGGGGCTGATGAAGTACTAGTTGCTGAAAGTGAATTATTAAAGAACTATACAACTGATGGATACACTAAGGTTATTTGTGAATTAGCTAATAAGAGAAAACCAGGAATACTATTTATTGGAGCTACTTTTATTGGTAGAGATTTAGGACCAAGAGTTGCTGCTAGATTATCAACTGGATTAACAGCTGATTGTACAAGTTTAGATGTAGAAGTTGAAAAAGGGGATCTTTTAGCTACAAGACCAGCTTTTGGTGGAAACTTAATGGCTACAATTGCTTGCCCAGATCATAGACCACAAATGGCTACAATAAGACCAGGAGTATTTACAAAACTTCCAAAATCAGAAACAAAATTTGTTACTGAAATAGTTGAAGTAAATTTAGTAGAGAGCGATATAAGAACTAAGATTATAGAAATAGTTAAAGAAAATAAAGATGTAGTTGATATAAGTGAAGCTAATATCATAGTATCAGGTGGTAGAGGGGTTGGAGCTCCAGAAAACTTCAAGTTACTAGAAGAATTAGCGGAAGTTTTAGGTGGAACTGTTGCAGGATCAAGAGCTGCTATAGATAATGGATGGATAGATAAGAGTTATCAAGTTGGACAAACTGGTAAAACAGTAAGACCAACTATATATATAGCTTGTGGAATATCAGGAGCTATACAACATGTTGCTGGTATGCAAGATGCAGATATGATAATAGCTATAAACAAAGATGCAGGAGCTCCAATTATGAAACTTGCTGATTATGCAGTTGTTGGAGATATAGCTAAGGTATTACCAGAAATGATATCAGAGGCAAGAGCTATGAAAAAGGAGAATAATTAGTATTTTAAAAGTTTAAGTTTAGGGTGAAACTTACTTTTTACTATTGTATAATTATTGAAAATTTAGGAGGAATTATTATGGAGAAGATATTTGTACTTGGTGCTGGAACAATGGGAGCTGGAATAGTTCAAGCTTTTGCACAAAAAGGGCATGAGGTTATAGTTAGAGATATAAAAGAAGAATTTGTTGAAAGAGGAATAGCTGGAATAAATAAAGGTTTAAGCAGACAGGTTTCTAAAGGAAAGATGACTGAAGAAGCTAAAGCAGAAATACTTTCAAGAATAACAGGAACTACAGATTTAAACTTAGCTGCAGACTGTGATTTAGTTGTTGAAGCAGCAGTTGAAAATATGAAGATTAAAAGAGAAATATTTGCAGAGTTAGATGGAATCTGTAAACCAGAAACTATATTAGCATCAAATACATCATCTTTATCAATAACTGAAGTAGCTTCAGCTACAAAAAGAGCAGATAAGGTTATAGGAATGCATTTCTTTAATCCAGCTCCAGTTATGAAATTAGTTGAAATTATTAAAGGAATGGCTACATCACAAGAAACTTTTGATACAATAAAAGCTTTATCAATAGCTATTGGTAAAGAACCAGTAGAAGTTGCAGAAGCTCCAGGATTTGTTGTTAATAGGATTCTTATTCCAATGATAAATGAAGCAATAGGGATATTAGCAGATGGAGTAGCATCAGTTGAAGATATTGATACTGCAATGAAATATGGTGCAAATCATCCAATGGGACCTTTAGCGCTTGGAGATTTAATAGGTCTAGATGTTTGCTTAGCAATCATGGATGTTTTATATAATGAAACAGGAGATAGCAAATATAGAGCTAGCACACTTTTAAGAAAGTATGTTAGAGCAGGATGGCTTGGAAGAAAGTCAGGTAAAGGGTTCTATGATTATTCAAAATAAATAGAAGTTAATATGAATAAGTGAATTTAATAGAGGCTAGTCAAGAGATTGTCTAGTCTACTTTTCTGCAAAATCAATAAGTATTAAAGAAACATCATAAATTTAATTTATGGTGTTTCTTTTGTTGAATTAAATATTATTTATATGCTTATTTTGATAATTTATGTTGGAAAATCTATAACCATTATTTTATAATTTATATTAGTAAAATACTAATGGAGTCTAGTAATTCAAAGATTATAATGAAAATTTCTGGACAGAGGGAAGATATTATTATGAAGAATTGAATATTAATTAGAAAAATTTAGATTGTATGATATAATAATTGATAAGAGGTATCAACTAAAATGGAGATAATCTTAATAAAGATAGTTAATGTATAGTTGATTGCATTTTTGTTAAGCATAAAGTAGATATAATTAAGAAATAAATAAAAATTAATATAGTATATAGTTAGGTTAATTTTAAATTTTATTTTAGTTAACTTAACATATAAAACATAGGAGGTGCTTATATGGACTTTAAAGAGGTTATTTTTAAAGAAAATGAAGTGGTAATAAAAGAAGTAAAGAACTTTAATATAAAACAAATATTAGAGTGTGGACAATGTTTTAGATGGGAAAAGATAAGTGATACAAATTACATAATAGTTGCATATAGTAAAGTAATAGAAGTAGTTCAAAATGGAGACGATGTTACAATATTAAATACTAATGAAGAAGATTTTAAAAATATTTGGATTAAGTATTTTGATTTAGAAACAGATTATAGCACTATAAAATTAGAACTTGCAAAAGATGAAATTTTAAAGAAAAGTGTTGAATATGGATATGGAATTAGAATATTAAATCAAGATCCATTTGAAATGTTAATAAGTTTTATAATCTCAGCAAGAAATAGTATTCCATCAATAATGAAAACAATTAAGAAAATATCAGAGCAGTGGGGAAATGAAATAGAGTATAAAGGAAATAAATATTATACATTCCCAACTCCAAAAGCAATTAAAGATGCAACACTAGAAGAAATTCAAGGAACAGGTGCATCATTTAGAAGTAAATACATAATAAGCACAATAGAGAGAGTAAATTCAGCTATAGAATTAAAAGAAGATATGGCAAAAAATCCAGAAAAATATGATTTTACAGAAGAAAATAGACCAGAAGTATTAGATTATGATTTAGAATACATAAAGAGTTTAGATGATGATGCATGTCATATTGCTCTTCAAAAATTCATGGGAGTTGGTGCAAAAGTAGCAGACTGTATAATGCTATTCTCAATGGGTAAACACTCATCATTCCCAGTTGATGTATGGATAAAGAGAGCTATGATACATTTTTATGTAGCACCAGATGTTACTTTACCTAAGATGAGAATATTTGCAAGGAATAAGTTTGGTTCTCTTTCAGGCTTAGCACAGCAATATTTATTCTACTATGCAAGAGAAAATAAAATAGAAGTTTAAAAGAAAGATAGTAAAGATTAGAAGTAATGATATTTTACTAGATAATGGCTGTCCCACAAAGAAGTTTGAACACAGTATGTACTATAAGTTATTTTTATTAAATAATAATATAGTGTGTTTATATCTTTTAGTGTGACAGCCTTTTATTATAAGTTGATATACATATTTTTACTTAAAAGATATTTATATAGAAAAGTTTAAGGGTTGTACTGTTTATTTGTTTGTCTGTTTTTTGAAAAAGTATAATAAAATCAAACATATAGACAATTTTATGAAGAGAGAAAAATTTGTAGTCAACAGAGTAAGATTTGTTC
>X276_Barnacle_Goose__coassemble_454_pt1 | contig 13553 bp, 9 predicted proteins | sample X276_Barnacle_Goose__metabat2_low_PE_010 | metagenome-assembled genome bin X276_Barnacle_Goose
ATTTTATATTACTAGTATTTAATATTATTTTTAAAGTTTATTACGAATTAAAGGCAGAAAAGGAATTAGATATATTTAAAATTTTAAATAAGGCAAAGGTAGTTGTATTAAGAGAAGGTGTTGAAAGGCTAGTGGAAGCAGATGAACTGGTTAAGGGGGATATAGTACTTGTAAAAAAGAATTCATTTATATCCGCAGATTTAAGAATAATTAAAAGTGATGGATTAAAAGTAGATGAAAGAAGTATAACAGGAGAAGATTTTATAAAGGAAAAATACGAAAGTAAGATTCATGGACAAGTATCTTCAATAGGTGAAATAAATAATATGTTATTTAGAGGCTCTACTGTTAAAGATGGGACAGGCATTGCTATAGTAGTAGAAACCGGTAATAATACAGAACTTGGAAAGTGGGTATCTGTTATAAATAGAAATAACTCGGATAAACATACTATTTTAAAAAAAGTTGAGGATATAATATTAAAAGTGATGTTATGTTTAATTCTTGTAAATTTTATAATTTATCTAATATCACCAGGTGCTATACGTAATAAAAAAGAAATATTTATGTATGGGTTATTTGCTATAGTGAGTATTTGTATTCCGATAATAGTCTTAGTATATAATAAAACAATAAAGGATAGACTTTTAGAAGAAAAAATACAAATTATGAATTTTTCATCTTTAAATTTAGTTAATGATGTTAAAATATTGTTTTTAGATAAGCTTGGAAATATAACTAGAGACGAGTTATACTTTGAAAAAATGTATACAAATGAAAAAATATTTAATAATAGGGAAATAGATATAAAAGACATAAATATAAGAAGAATGTTAGATATATCACTTTTATGTAATAATACTAAATATGATAATGAAAGTAACCTGTCGCAAGGGGATAGGTATGAAATAGCGTATGTTAAGTATTGTACAGAACAGAGGCTTTATAAATCAGTTTTAGATGAAAAAAACAAGAGAAAGTTTGAAATTCCAAAAGATACAAATAAGAATATAGTAACAACTGTTAATAAATGTGAAAAAGGACATAGAGCAAATTCTAGAGGAGCTGTTGAGGCTATATTAGATTCTTGTACACATATATTAGTTAATGGAATAGAAAGAGAATTAACATCTCAAGATATAGCCAAAATTAAATTAGCAGATGTATCATTTTCAAGAGAGGGATTGATAACAGAAGCATTTGCATATAGAAGTTTTTCATATGAACCTTCAAAATCAGAAAATATTGAGAGTAATTTGGTTTTTGTTGGAATAGTTGCTTTGGTAGAGTTGTTTGAAACAGGTATTGCAGAGGATATAGAAAATCTAAAGGAAAGAGGGATTTTACCTATAGTATTTACAGATGATAATAAAATACTTGCAGAAATGATGGGAAGAAAAATAGGGATAGTATCATCACCAAATGAAGTAATATCTGGTATTGAATTAAGTTCAATAAGTGAAAAGGAATTATATAAAGTGATTTCACGAACTAGAATATTTTGTAGATTAACTCCTAAGCTCAAAAGAAAGATAGTATCAATATTTACTACTGATGGATTTAAGGTTTGTGTACAAGGTGAAACTTTAGGGGAGTTGTCTAGTGTAAATTCAGCACATCTTTCTATAGTAAAAGGCAAAGCTTCTACAATATTAAAGAAATGTGGAGATTTATATATAAAGGGAAATGGATTAAAAGCCTTCTTCAAAATTGCAAAAGAAGGGATTCGAGTAAATGAATCTATAAAAAAGGCAATTAAAATATATAGCACAATGGTATTAGGAGAAATTATAGCTTTAAATTTCTATCATGCTTTATCAGATTCAAATTTGTTTAAAGTATATACACTAGTATTTATGAATATTTTACTTTTAACTCCGCTAATATTATTAGTTATGGCTTCTGGAAGAGATGAACTAAATAATAAGAAACCATATATAAGGGGAATAATATTTTTATTAGCACCACTTGTAGGAATATTATTTCTTTCAGAATTTAATGAATTTGCAGTTTATATGATATTAGGGGGAAGTGCTATTTGTTATGGATTAGTTAATTCTAATATAGTGATTAAAAAATTTGATATAAGTATAAAATTATTATTATTATCAATATTAATATATATATTAGGTGGAGTTTTAATAGGATTTATACAATCAGTAGTGTACTCAAGGCAATTAGGACTTATAATTGGTGGATCAATATTAATTTATTTAATTTGTGATTTAATTATAACAAAATGGCAAGACTCATAATATGAGGTGATGTCATTGATTTTAAATGAGTATAAGAACATAGTAAATCCTATGCCTTATATATTTGGAATGTTTATTTTAGGAACTATAACTTACAGAAGTTTTTATAAATATCAATGGCTAGCAATTATCATTGCTAGCTGTTTTTTTACTCTTATTTATTTTTTAAAGGATTTTAAGATTACAATAATAATGATTTTATTTTTTAGTGTTTCAGTAATAAATAATGTATATTACTATAAATTTATACCAAATGATTTAAATAAAATTACAGTGGTATCTGTAAAAACATATGAATCAATTGGTGAAATTAATGGAAGGAAGATATATTTAGAGGGAGATATTAAGGAAATTAAAATGGGAGAAAGAATATTAGCTAAAGGAGAGTTTATAAGAAATTTAGAAATAACTAAGGGGAATATTGGAACATTTAATGTAGATGAATATAAAAAACTTAAAGATAGTTTTGTGTCAAAACTTTATAAAACAAGGGAAAAGATATTCTTTAGCATAAAAGAAAAACTAGGATTTAGAAGGGCATCGCTAGTTAGTTCTATAGCATTTGGATATACGGAATTTTTAGATTTAGAAGATAAGGAAAACATGAAGCTACTTGGACTTCTTCATGCAGTATCTGTATCAGGGCTTCATATGGCTTTGGTTTATGGATTTTTAAGAAAAATATTTGGTGAAAAATACACTCCATTTATAGCCTTTTTATATGTGTTATTTACTGGCGCAGCTATATCTACAATAAGATCGTATATAATGCTATTATGTATAAGCTTAGCAAGTCCTTTAAGACGAACTTACAACCCACTTGCCGGATTATCATTAGCAGGGGTAATTATTTTGATTATGAAGCCATATGGTGTTTTTGATGTAGGATTTACGCTGTCATTTTTAGCTACAATAGGTATTATTATATTTAATAAAAGTTTAAATAAAAAACTATATAAGCTACCTAAATTTTTTAGGGAAGGACTATCTTTAACATTATCAGCGCAGATTTTATCATTCCCAGCTCTTATTTTAATATTTAAGGAGTTTTCCTTTAATTTTATTATTGGTAATATATTTTTAGCACCTATAATAACTGCAATTGTTTTCGTTGGGAACTTGCTTGTTCTAAGTTGGAGAGTTACATTCATTTTTAATTATTTATGTTTCATTGCACATTATGTAACTGTAGCTATGGACAAGATAATATATTTAATTGGGAAATTTACGATACCGATATTTTATTTCAATGAAAATACTAGCTTTATGTATGTAATAATTTTAATTAGTTACTATTTTTATAAAAAGGGATATAAAAAGTTTATTTATATGCCTGCTATGGCAATTATTTATATTTTTATATTAATATACAGTCCTATTCCAAAGATTAAATATTATAGAGAAGGTGCGTATTTATTAAGTTATAAAGGGGACAGAGCATTAATTTTATTGAAAAAAGAAATTGATTTAAAGAGGCTTGAAAGAATAACAGCTGCAAATAAAGTATATAAAATTCCTGAAAATATTAGAATAGGGGAAGATATTATTTTAAGAAAAAGTGGTAAAGATTTCATTTTAAAAAGTTCAGATAATGAGTATTTATTGCAACTTTGGAAAGAGAAAAAGAAAAGTGAATATGATATAATAGATTTCAGTGAGGGAGACTTTAACGAGATTATTATATTTGGAAATAAAGTTTTACCTTTAGATTAGATGAGTATAAAACATTATTATGAATAGTGGTTATAAAATAATTAATAAAGCAATTTAGTAGAGTTATTATTTGTTTTAAAGTTTTTTAGAATAATTATTTTTAGATTGGGTAAAGAAAGGTGGATTGTCTTGATTAATATTGAAATGTTAGAAAATGAGCTTAAAAGGGGTATAATTGATAATTCATATATATTTTGTGGTTTAGATGAGGAGTTAATAAAAGAAGGCATAGAACTTATAACAAGTAAGGTAATAGATCCTGGATTTGAGGAATTGAATTATATTAAATTAGATGGTTTAACTACTACATTTGATGAAATAATGAATGCTTGTGAAACAATACCTTTTATGGGAGAGAAAAAAGTTGTTTTGGTTTATAGAGCAAACTTTTTAAAAGATAAGACAGATTCAAGTGATAAGAAAACATATGGAGAGATATCAAAGTATTTAAAAGATATGCCAGGACATACAGTTCTTATTATGTATTATTTATTTAATGATAAAAGAGAAACTCCAAAGAAAAATAGAAAATTAATTACTTTAGGTAAGAGTTCAAAAATAGTTCATAGTGAAAAACTAAAAAAAGATAAATATTATAAAAAAGTTGAAGAAGTATTTAAAAGTCAGGGGAAAGAAATTAATAAAAATGAACTAAGATATTTCGCAGAAAAGGTTCAAAATAATTTTGATATTATTAAGAGGGAAGTAGATAAACTGGTGAATTACACCAATGGTCGTGATATTCAAAAAAGTGATATAGATAAATTAATACCAAATAAGAGTGAAGATGATATTTTTGATTTAGTTGATTTTATATCCCAGAAAAAAATAGAGAGTGCAATAGATTTAATGGATGAACTTTTATTTAAAGCGGATCAACATATGCTTATAATAATATCCATAGAAAATCATTTTAAGAGATTATATGAAGTTAAGGTACTAATGTTAAAAGGGAAAAAATTAGATGAAATAGCATCTCAACTTAAATTACATCCGTATGTTTGTGAAAAAACAATGGCACAATGTAATAGATTTTCTATTAAGCAATTACAACAGTTAATGAAAATTTGTTTAGAAACTGAAAGAAAGATTAAATCAAGTAGTATAGATAAGCAAACAGAAATGGAACTAATGTTGTTTAAAACATTTATGGTAAATAAATAATTATTATAATTTTGGCAAAAATAATAGCCGGTCTAAATAGACCGGCTTTTATTTTATTACGCCATTGCGTTTAACTTTGCAGTTAATCTTGATTTCTTTCTAGCAACCATGTTTTTATGAGCTACACCTTTTTGGGCAGCCATATCTAAAGCTTTAACAACTTTAGGTAATAAAACTTTAGCTTCTTCTACGTTGTTTGATTCAAGAGCAGTTTCAAACTTCTTTATAGTAGTTTTTAACGCTGATTTAATCATTCTGTTTTGAGCTGTCTTAGTTTCAGTAACTTTTATTCTCTTCTTTGCTGATTTAATATTAGCCATTTATAATTCACCCCCTTAGGTTATTTGTGGCCTCTTCACAGCTTTGGGGAATCTGTGAACGAGTTCGTTTTTAACATACCATATTATATCACTGAAAGTTTAAGAGTTCAAGTATTAAATTTGAATGTTAAGGGAAAATAACATAGATAATATAAAAATTGGAGGTATTAGCTATTATGAATGTAAGAACAGATTTGGCAGTTGAAGCTCGAGAAATGTATAATAAAGAAAATAAAAGTGAAATTGATGGAGTTATTGTGGATGAAGAAATAGAGGGAGAGATAAAAATAACTACGGTAACAGTAGAAAGTGATGAAGCAGGTGAAAAACTTGGAAAGCCAAAAGGACATTATATAACTATAGATTTCCCAGAGTACACACATTATGATGGAGAATCTATGGATAAGGTTTCAGATGTGGTTGCAAATGTATTAAAAAGGCTTGTTAGTATGCCAGATGAGAAAACTGCTTTAGTAGTTGGACTTGGAAATTGGAATGTAACACCAGATGCACTTGGACCTAAAGTTTCTGAAAAAATAATGGTTACAAGGCATTTAAAAGATGTTATGCCAGATGTTATAGATGATTCTGTAAGATCTGTATGCACTATAGCACCTGGAGTTCTTGGAATAACAGGAATTGAAACTGGAGAAGTTATAAAATCTTTAGTTAGTAGAATAAAACCAGATTTAGTAATATGCGTAGATGCCTTAGGATCTAGAAAACTTGAAAGAGTTAATAGAACTATTCAAATAGGAGATACTGGAATTTCACCAGGAGCTGGAGTTGGAAATCATAGAATGAAAATAAATGAGGAAACATTAGGAGTTAAGGTTATAGCAATTGGAGTACCTACAGTTGTTGATGCAGCAACTATGGCAAATGATACTTTAGATCTGCTTTTAGATGATTTAATAGGAAAAGTAGAAGAAGGAAAAGAATTTTATAATATGCTAAAGTCTGTTAATAAAGAAGAAAAGAGTTTGTTAATAAAAGAAGTCCTAAATCCATTTATTGGTGATTTAATGGTAACACCAAAGGATATAGATACAATCGTAAATTCATTATCTAAAATAATTGCTAATGGAATAAATATGGCTATACAACCTAATTTAGAGATGGAGGATATAAATAAATTTATGAATTAGTAGACTATACATATATGGTGTTAAGTATTTTTATAAAAACATTAAATTAAATAAAATATTTTAACTTGTGGATATTAAATGAGATATAGTGGCTATTAAAAAACTAAAAATTATATTTATAAAAGGGAAAAAAGTATTAATAATTATGTAACTCCCATCATATATATTTAAAGTATATGTAGGGAGGAGTTGCAATGGGAATTTTAAAAAATAGAAATAACATAAATTCTTTAAGAAGAGGTATTAGGGGGAATCTTAAACCAGGCTTACCACAATTAAATTTCGGGTATTTTTTTATTATAGGAGTGTCAATAATATTTTTAATAAGAATGGTATGGGTCATTAATTCACATAAGGAGATAGGTTCTTATGCTTATGTGAAAATGTTGAATGTGGGTATGCCTATAGTTAAAACACAGGTATATAAAGATGAGGACTATACCAAAAATAAGTTATCTGGTAAAACTATATTTGAGGAGAGTTTAGGGTTAGATAATATTAATTTGCTTGCAATTGTTGGAAATGAAATAAGTTACTTTAATAATAAAAATTTAATTAATATAGGAGCAAGTGATCATAATAGAGGATTTGATAAATTTCAGGTAAATGAAAGTACTATAGCTAAATTAACACCAGAAGAAATTGCTGAATTAAATGATGTAAGTAAAGCTTATAATCCAAGTCTGAAAAAAGAGTTGGATAAATCAAAACCAGAAATTCTTATTTATCATACTCATACAATGGAACAGTATGCTGAATCGGAACTTAATCAAACAACAAATTCAGATGCTAATGTAGTTGGCGTTGGAGATATATTAACTAAAGAATTAGAAGAGGGGTATGGTATTTCTGTTGTTCATGATAAAACAAATTATACATTGCCAGACTATACAACAGCATATGATAGATCCAGAGAGGGGCTAAAAAAACAGTTAGAAGAATATGATGATTATAAACTTATAATAGATTTGCATAGAGATGCAATACCGAATAAAGATTCAGTAACAACAACATTAAACGATCAAAGTTTGGCGAAATTTATGTTTGTAACATCCCAAAATGTTCCAACTTATGATGCCAACCAAAAAGTTGTAGATGATTTATATAGTATAGGGGAAAATTTATTTCCAGAACTTATAAAGGACAATAAAATATTTGAAGGTATGGGAGGAATAAATGGATTTAATCAGGGATTTGCAGAGGGAAGTATGATTATAGAGGTTGGATCACATACAAGTGCAGCTCAAGAAGCTAAGCTTACAGGAAAATATATAGCAAGAATAATAGCAGAGTATTTAAATAAGTAACCATAATTCTAAAATAACCCTTAAGGGAATAATTTTAGATAGTTATAATAGGAATATTTAAGTAGGTAAGATTAAATAGAAATATAAAAAAAGTATTTATTTTATTTTTAAAGTGAATATAAATTTATAAAAATGAGCATTCTTATAGATAAAACATTAAGGGGGCTCATTTTTTATGTTCAATAAGAAATTTATAATGCCAATATTAGCTATAGTTATAGTAGTTCTAATTGGATTTATACAAATAAATATAATAAATACTAAAGCATTATCACCTATAGGTAATAGTGAGGATAATTATAAATTAGTTAGTACGGAATTTGGAGAAGATTTTACTGAGTTTATTAAAGATAATGCAGAAGTTAAAATATATACAGAGGAAGAAGAGGGAACCTCGGTAAAAGTTGCTGGTAAGGAGATTCGCTTAAAAAAAGAAAATCCTTTTATAAAAGTGTTTGTAGTTGCAGGAACCAAAGTAAAAGATGGATTTGGTTCTGTTAAAGATAAAGTCGATAATAAGATAAAAGATATAAATAAAAATAATGCAGAGAAAGAAAATAAAAACAGTGAGCTAGATTCTACAGTAGATGATTTTATAGAGGGTAGAGGAGAAAATAAAAATAGTATAGAAGAGCCTAAAAGTGAAGAGACTAATTGGGAAGATAATTTTAGAGATGGTAATGATGAGTAAGTAAATGACTAGTAGGTATAGGTAGATTTATTTTTTCTAAAAACTATTTAAACTGCTTTAGGTATTGACACATCATAACCCTTCTATGATATAATTAGCTGATTTAATTATAATGGGGGTGAGTAACTGATTAGCTTAATATAAGTTAGCAGTTTGAATATATGAAAAAAAATAGACAAGAGAAAATTAGAAATTTTTCAATAGTGGCACATATAGACCACGGTAAGTCAACCCTAGCAGATAGATTATTAGAACTAACTGGAACTTTAACAAAGAGAGAAATGGAAGAACAAGTTCTAGATAATATGGAAATTGAAAGAGAAAGAGGAATTACAATTAAGTCTCAAGCAGCAAGACTTGTTTATAGAAGAGAATCTGATGGAGAAGAATATATATTAAATCTTATTGATACTCCAGGACACGTAGACTTTACTTATGAGGTTTCAAGAAGTTTAGCGGCTTGTGAAGGAGCTATATTAGTAGTTGATGCAACTCAAGGAGTTCAAGCACAAACACTAGCAAACTGTTATTTAGCATTAAATAATGATTTAGAAATAGCACCAGTAATAAACAAAGTTGATCTTCAATCTGCAAGACCAGAAGAAGTAAAACAAGAAATTGAAGATGTTATAGGAATTGAAGCTCAAGATGCACCTATGATATCAGCAAAAACAGGATTAAATATAGCAGATGTTTTAGAAACAATCGTAGAAAAAATACCAGCACCAACTGGAGATGAAGATGCGCCTCTTAAAGCTTTAATATTTGATTCATATTATGATACCTATAAGGGTGTAGTTTCTTATGTAAGAATATTAGATGGGGTTGTAAAACCAGGTACAAAAATTAAATTAATGGCAACAAATAAAGTCTGTGAAGTAATAGAAGTTGGTGTATTTACTCCAAAGTTATTACCAATCGGAGAATTAAGAGCCGGAGATGTTGGATACATAGCAGCATCAATTAAGAATGTAAGAGATGCTAGAGTTGGAGATACAATAACAGAAGCTGATAGACCAACAGAAAAAGCGCTTCCAGGTTATAAACCTGCTATACCTATGGTTTACTCAGGTATATATCCAGTTGATGGAGCAAAATATCAAGAATTAAAAGATGCTTTAGAGAAATTACAAATAAATGATGCAGCTTTAAGTTTTGAACCAGAAACATCAATAGCTTTAGGATTTGGATTTAGATGTGGATTCTTAGGACTTCTTCATATGGAAATTATGCAAGAAAGAATAGAAAGAGAATTTAATTTAGATATAATAACAACTGCACCATCAGTTATTTATAAAGTAATTAAGAATAATGGTGAAGAAATTAAATTAACAAATCCAACAAATCTTCCACCAATGACTGAAATAAACTATATGGAAGAGCCAGTTGTAAAAGGAACTATTATAGCGCCAACAGATTATGTAGGAGCGGTAATGGATCTTTGTCAAGAAAGAAGAGGGACTTTCATTGATATGACTTACTTAGATGCAACAAGAGTTTCAATTAAGTATGATATTCCATTAAATGAAATTGTTTATGATTTCTTTGATACATTAAAATCAAGAACTAGAGGTTATGCATCTCTAGATTATGAATTTAAGGGATATACTAAAACAGAACTTGTTAAACTTGACCTTCTGTTAAATGGGGATGTAGTAGATGCATTATCTATGATAGTTCCAGCGGAAAGAGCATATCAAAAGGGTAGAGGAATAGCAGAGAAGTTAAAAGAAATTATTCCAAGACAAATGTTTGAAGTTCCAATTCAAGCTGCCATAGGTGGAAAGATAATAGCTAGAGAAACAGTAAAAGCAATGAGAAAAGATGTTTTAGCTAAATGTTATGGTGGAGATATATCAAGAAAGAAAAAGCTTCTAAATAAACAAAAAGAAGGAAAGAAGAGAATGAGACAAGTGGGATCAGTTGAAGTACCACAAGAAGCATTCATGTCAATCCTTAAAGTTGATTAGTGCTTAGAGTTGATTAGCGCTTAGAAAAGAATGTTTTATAAATATTATCTAATGAAGTATGAATGCTTAAAAGTATTTTGACGGAAATAGATATATTATAAATTAATAAATGTCATTTTGCCATAATAAAAAATAGGAATTACCTTAGGGTAGTTCCTATTTTTTATTCTATGAAGCTTAATATTAGCAAGTAGTAATTTAATTAAGGAACTTATCTTTTATAAACTTATAAGTCTCTGTTAAATCAGTTTCACTTGCTAAAGTTTTTAAGAATGGGACAAATTTAGGATCGTCCATTGCTATAAATTTAGAAACTTTTGGATTTATTCTAAAGTAATTATCTTTTAAAAATTCGGTGCAGTAAATATCTTCGAGATAACTACTTCCATCCATAAATAAAGATAGAAGTGGTGATTTCATTTTTGAAAAAGGATGGAATGCCCATTGAGCTGCGCCCCAATTTGCAGTGTTACCTATGATTTTATCAGGGCTATTACCTGTTCCTATTGATAAAAGTCTAAAGTTATTTCCAGAAGATAGAGAAGTGAAACAGTTCATAGTACTAAAAACAGCTGCAGCTGTAGGACTATTTGCAACTACACCACCATCTATAAAATTATTATGTGAGGGAAAAAATGTAGGGGCGGCACAACTTGATATAGCTACATCTATAACTCTAGAATTATAGGTTTTGTTGTCACAAAGATTATTAAAGAAAATAACTTCCCAGTTATCTTTTTCAAATCCCTTTACGTTGAAGGATGGAACAAAGACATATTTTTTTAAGTCCTTAATTAATAAATCCTCAGGGAAATAATCCAGTAGAAGTGAGTTTAAATTAGTATTACTATATTTAGGTCTGAATATGTTATTTATCTTAGGGGAGAAGATTTTCTTTGTACTACTATAGCTATATAAATTATCAATAAAAGTAGCATCTCTACCATAGGCTAGTGAAAGGGCTATTAGAGAACCTGTTGAAGTTCCTGCAAATAAATCTACTTCATCTAAGAATTCAGGGAATTTTTCGCAAATCCTTTTTAAAATTCTTGCAGATAATGCGCCTTTAACTCCACCACCATCGAAGGCTAAAATTTTAAATGTCTTCAATTAAAAAAACTCCTTTATATAAAAAAATTAGGCACTTTTTTAATATAGATAAGTTATTATATTATTTTTAGATCCGTATATAGACAACATATTCAAATAAAATTATTTGGTTAAAATAACTATTAAAAATAACTATGATTTAAATATTTATAAGATATTATGAAAATATTATAGGTAAATTTAATTTTATTTGGTAAGATTGAATTAAATAAAAAATTAATCATGATAAATAGAATAGCTATAGCAATATAGATTCTAAATTGTGACTTAGAAAGAGAGAAGAACTTATGAAGAATTTAAAAGAAATATCATTATATGTACATGTACCTTTTTGTAAACAAAAATGTTTTTATTGTGATTTCCCGTCATATTCTGGATTAGAAGACTTAAGAGAGGATTATGTAGAGGCATTATGTAAAGAAATCGAAGATAAAGCACAAGGGTATCTAATAAAAAGTATATTTATTGGTGGAGGAACACCATCATATTTAGAAACTCACCAAATAGAAAAGATGTTAAATTCAATATCTAAACTTAACTTTTCTAAAGATATGGAGTTTTCAATGGAATGTAATCCAGGAGCTTTAGAGGAAGATAAATTACTTACTATGATTAATGGTGGAGTAAATAGAATAAGTATGGGGCTGCAAGCAGTTCAAGATGGACTTCTTAAAAAAATTGGTAGAATACATACTTTTAAGGAATTTGAAGAAAACTTTAATCTTGCGAGAAAAGTTGGATTTAAGAATATAAATGTAGATTTAATGTTTGGCCTTCCAAATCAAACTGTTGCTGAGTGGAAAGAAACTTTAGAAACTATAGCTAAAATAGGACCTAATCATATTTCAGCGTATAGTTTGATAATAGAAGAAGGAACTAGCTTCTATAAAATGTGGGATGAAGATAAATTAATATTACCAGTAGAAGACGATGAAAGAGAAATGTATGAGATGACAAAAGATATCCTTAAAAAGTATGGATATAATCAATATGAAATATCTAATTATGCTAAAAAAGGTTATGAATGTGAACATAATAAAGTTTATTGGAAATGCTTGCCTTATTTAGGTGTTGGATCATCATCAAGTTCATTTATGGATGGATATAGGTTTAAAAATATAAATAATGTAAAACAATATATAGATTATATAAATTTAAAAAATAATGCAGAAGAAGAAAGAATAGAAAATTCATTAGAAGATAATATAGAAGAATTCATGTTTATGGGACTTAGACTTGTGGAAGGAATAGATAAAGATGAATTTAAATGTAGATTTGGAATTAATATAGAGAGTATATATAAAGATATAATTGTTAAAAATACAATAGAAGGTTTACTAAAAGAAGAAAATAATAAAATATTTTTAACTGAAAAAGGATTAGAATTATCTAATAAAGTAATGAGTGAGCTTATATTAGATAAAAAAAATTAACTTAGTAAAAAATAAATATAAGAGAAGGATTAACCTAAATAGTCTGAAAATTTTAAAATTAAGAAAATAGGAGTAATTATTAGTAAAGTGAAGTAAATTATATAAAATATTAATTAAATAAAGAAATGTAATAAAATTTACTATCATTTGAAATTGACAAAAATTCTAAAAGATAATATATTAATAACATAGTCATTAGCACTCGACTTGAGTGAGTGCTAACAGATAGAGGTGATGTCATGGCTATTGATGAAAGAAAAATAAAAGTTCTTCAGGCTATCATTAATGACTATATCATGACAGGTGAGCCAGTAGGCTCAAGAACCATAGCCAAAAAATATGACTTAGGAGTCGGTCCAGCTACAATCAGAAATGAAATGGCGGACCTAGAAGAGTTAGGTTATTTAGAGCAACCTCATACATCAGCTGGTAGAATTCCTTC
>X276_Barnacle_Goose__coassemble_476_pt1 | contig 13089 bp, 12 predicted proteins | sample X276_Barnacle_Goose__metabat2_low_PE_010 | metagenome-assembled genome bin X276_Barnacle_Goose
ACTATTACTTTATTATATAGATATATAAATTACTATATGATTAACTTTAATAAATCTATATAGTTATAATGTTATTTTTTTTATTGAATTCATATTTTTTATATTATCATGTTATAATATATTTTATCATTCTATAAAAGAGGTGATTAATATTACTATTGAACAAATAAAATATTTCCTTGCAATAAAAAAATTCAAAGGATTTTCTATAGCCGCTGAAGAATTATGTATCTCACAATCCTCTCTATCAAAACAAATAAAATCATTAGAAAGCGAACTTAACACAATATTATTTGATAGAGCTTCTAGAGTTACAAAATTAACAACTGCTGGTGAAGATTTTTATAAATATGCTGAAAAATTTTTAGAGGACTATAACAACATAATTCAAGGAATGAAAAAACACTCTCTATCAAAAAAATCTCACTTGCGATTAGGTACTATAGCTGTTCTATCCCAATATGGACTAACATCAACAATAGCTTCCTTCAAAAAAAAATATCCTAATATAAATATTAATATTTTTGAAGATGAAAATGATGCAATATTAAATATGTTAGTAAAATCTGAAATAGATTTTGCAATTGTTAGAGATTTTAATTTATCTAGTAATTCATTTGATATAACTCCTTTATCAAAAGATGAACTAGTAGTAGTTACTTCTAATAATCATCCTTTTACAAAGAAAAAATATATTTCTTTTGCTGATTTAAAGGATGAAAATTTTATTATTGGTGCTAAATCTAGCGTTTATGATATTTGCGTTAAAGAATGTACTAAACTAGGATTTACTCCAAATATAATACATAATATAAGCAAAATAGAAACTATTTTAGGATTAGTTTCAGAAGGGCTTGGTATAACATTAATAGTAAATAACGTATTAAAACCTTTTAGTAATCCTAATATATCTATCCATCCACTTAAAGTACCTATAAATTTTAACTTAGCCTTAATTGCAAACTTAAAATCTTTAGATTCTGAAAAATATAAAGATTTTTATGCCTTTAAAGACTTTATAATAAATACTACTAAGTAAAAAATAGGATATATTAAATATACATATTGATATAAGAAGCAATATATCTCCATATTGCTTCTTATCTTTTTATTAAAACATCTTAAAATTCATACTAATATCTATTTATATTAATAATTTCATTATATAAATCAAATGCAACCTTTGGATGATATAAATATACTAAAAAGGAATCTAAAATATATGGAGAATATGTTAATTGTAATAACTCTTTTGCAAATGCCATACCTGCTATTTCTCCTAAACACACTATATTAGAATCATTCTTTAAAGGTCCAAATTTCCATAATCTAATTTTTTCTGTTTGTGTGAATAAATTTTCTCCATTATGTTCCTCTATGTAATGAAAAATCTCATGAGCTAATAATATTTCTTCAATATTGACATTTAAAAATAATTCATTTAAATTTTCTTTTTCTATAAAATTTACTGCCTTATCCACGCTATCTTTAAATACAGTTACCTTATTAGGATTAACAAACTGAGCAAATATAATATGTCCGCCTCCATTAGGCATTTTAGGATAATCTACTTCTATTCCTAATTTTTTAGCTAGTTCATACATATCTATATTCCCATTTTCTTTTCTAACTTTCTTTGCATATTCTCTACCACATTCATTTGCCTTTCTTATTAATTCCTCTTTTTCAACTTTACTAAACTTACCTTTTAGCGGCTCTCTACGGAATGCATACATTCCCCACTCTTCATCATTAACCTCAATTAATTCCTTTAACATATCTTTTATATGTGGAATTTTAACCTCATTTTTTTCTTCTTCTCTTTTCCCCATAAAGGAATTCATAAACTTTTGTGCAAAATCATCATTATATCTCATTTTTAACTCCTATAACTAATATATCATTATCTTCTTCTACATCTTGAACTATTAAATCCATTAACATTAAATTTTGTTTAAGTTCAGTTCCTGAATCAAAATCCATTACACTAGGTCCTACACACAAATAAAAATCTGGTCTTAACACACTATCTGCCTTATATATAGTAAGCTCTTCATATATTTTTTTAATTGTTTCTTTATAATTTTTAGCTTTTACCTTTACTATATTCCCACTATTTCTTTGTACTTTTATAAACCCTTTCTTATCTAGAATACGGATTAACTCTTTTCCCTTTACTTCTCCATTAAAAGCATAAAAGTACTTAGATTTTTCTTTTAATGTTACTTTATTTAAATCTATATTCATATCATTTGCAGCTAATATCTTTGCCTCTTCTTCTGTACATTCTTTTAATAGATCTGCTGATTTAACCTCTGCCGATCCAGTTGCAATTGCAATAATCTTAGATGTAGTACTATCAATTTCAATATGTATATCAACAGTTGATTGATCTGCCCCATTTGATATTACTCTAGCCATAACTTCACTTCTAATATTTTTAATATCTTGTGGAGTTGGATTAGGTATTACCCTTTCAACTGATTCTCTTATCATGGAAAGAGCTACCCCAATAGATGAAATAATTTCCGCATTTTCTGGTATGCTATAATTTAACCCCATTTTATCAGCACAATATCCGATAAGTGATGAAGCTCCACCTCCTACACCAATAAGCGAAATTTGACTTTTATCTAATTTATACTTTTGGGCTAATTCCATAATTACAGGCTGTATTTTTTCAAAAGATTTTTGTAATATTTGAACTGCTACATTTTCTACTGTAGTTCCCATATAATCAGCAATAACTTTCATTGCTTTCCTTGCTGAATTTACATTACCATAAGAAAACTGTTCTGGATTTACTAAACCTAATACATTTGCTGCACATGTATTTGTTATAGTAATTCTCTTACCATTTTTTAATTTTATTGCAACATAATCTTGAGGATCTCCTTCTTTTGGTGAGAAAAACTCTATTTGTGGTTCTACTATTTCTTCTTCTGGGGTAAATACAGCATAATTCATACCTGCAATATGAGCACTTCTTGGACCTACATCTACTACATTATTTTTATTTACTCTAATCATACTTCCACCTGCAACACCTAAAACTCTAACATCGATAGATGTAACATAAGTTTTATGACCATCTACTATAGAATAATCTATAGCAGGTCTTCCATTTTTAATTATACCAATATTAGTTGATGTTCCTCCAACCTCAAAATAAATTCCATTGGATACACGAAGATACATTAATGATCCCATAATGCTAGCAGCTGGTCCTGATAACATTGTAAGAATCGGTCTTTTCTTCATCTCCTCAATATCCATAGAACCCCCATCTCCCCTCATTATCATAAGTGGAACTTTTACTCCTACACTTCTAATAGAATTTTCTGTACTATTTGCAACTTCTAACATCTTAGGCAATATACTTGCATTTATAACACCTGTTTTTGTTCTTCTTATAAGGCCATAAAGCTTTGTAATATCAGAAGCTGCAGTTATAGGCATTCCCATTTTTTTAGCTACTTTTGCTACCATTAATTCGTCACTCATATCATCTACGCCAAAGGCTCTAGATGCCACAAGTACTTGTGCTCCTAAATCTTTTAATTCATTTATTTTTTCTTCTATACTATTAATATTTAAATCACTTTTATTTATAGCTACATTAGATATTCTTATAAATCTTCCTGCACCTAAATTTATATCTTTTAATTGAAGTTGTTTTCTAGATAAATACCCTTCTATTCCTTTATCTATAATTCCTATGACTCCAACATGAGCTACATCACCTTCTAATAATGCATTAGTTGCTTGTGTTGTACTATGAGCTACAAAAAACACTTCTTCCGGTTTTATATTATTCTCTTTTAAACAACCTTTAAATGCTTTTATTACACCTTTAGCTACACCACTTTCATCATCATGAGTAGTTTTTACTGAATACTTCCCTATAATTTTATGTGTATTATTATCAATGGCAACCGCCTTTGTATGTGTTCCTCCAACATCAATTCCTATTCTAACTACTTTACTCTTCACAACGTATACCTCTTTTTCTACTTAATATCTAACTAATAATTACTTTTCTTATTATCTCAATACCATAATCTCTATATTAAAATCTACAATTTTATACCATTAAGTCTTAAAATTATATCATATCCCATCGTATAAGTTGTTAAAATTTAAATTATCTTTTATAAAAAAATAATTTCCGCCCTACACATTGTTAAGACGGAAATTAAAACTTTTTATCTTACATACCAAACATAACGAATGTTACCATACTTAATATAGCACAGATTATCCATCCTAACGGTATACTTTTCTTTAAGAAATCTTTTGTATCTACTTTTGTGTAGCCAAGTCCCCAAACTATCCATGATTGAGTTATACAACTTGATATGTTCATTGTTATTGTTGGCGCATACATTAATGGGAATAATAAAAGATTTGAGAATCCAACACTTTTTAATATTCCTAATGTAGCAGCTCCACATCCAGCTAATGTGAATGGGCCCCTAAACATTCCAAGTGGTGCAAGTATTGCAAATACAACACAAATTACTATTGGACTATTTGGTATTATTCCACCTAATACTGCATTGAAATATGGTACACATAATTCAGCAGCTTTATTAAACATTGGTATCATAAGCATGAATCCAACTAATGGGGCAGTATCTATTGCACCATCAAAGAATGTCTTACTAAATACTTCTGTTGCAGCCTTATATGAAGTTAATTTTCCACATACCGCTAAAGCAAAGAAACTTGCTACTAAGAATCCAACAATAACAGGTATGTTAAATCCTATTGCTAATACAACTGGTATAAATGGAGTTATTAATGCAATAACTGGTGCTTCATTTACTTCTTTATTAACAGGTGCTTGGGCTGCCCATGCATGAACTCTCTTCTTCTTTTTCATAGCTATCATAGGAACTAATATAGCTACTAATAATTGAACTGCTAAAGCTACAAATCCCCATTTTAAATATGTAGAATCATAGAAGTAAGATTGTTCTCCGTTTGCACCTAAGTAAAATGCTTGATATTGATTAAATATAACTGGGTTTATGTATAGACCAGCTCCAATTGATAATAAGAATGATACAATTGCAGTGCTCTTAGGAATACCTAATGATAATAATATCGGAAGTACGATCACTCCTATAGCAACAACTGCTCCAGCTCCAAACATACTTGAAAATACTGCTGTTGTAACTATAGCTAAAAGAGTTGATGTAACAATTGGTTTATCTCCACCAAATTCAACTGTCTTTTTAATCATAGTAGCCGCTATTCCAGTTTCTAGCATTATTCTACCAAACCATGCTCCAAATATGAAGTTAACTAAAACTCCACCCCATCCTTCAGGTCCACCTTGGAATACATGCTTAAGGGCATCAACTATCCCCATTCCAACTATATCACTATATTGAGATATAAAATCTGGATTTGTAACAAATGTATTCCCTATAAGAGGTAATGCTGTCCAAATCACTGCCATAATTAAGATACCTGTCATTAGGTTTCCACCCTTAACAGCATATATTACTAATCCTGCAAATGATATTAATAGTAAAATACCAATAATAAATTCAATACTCATCTTAGTTTCTCCTTAGCTTATATTTATTAATGTATAATTTGTTAATATATTAATTAATATCTCTTTCTATATTCTTCTAATATTTCATCCATTACTTTAATAACATGTGCTGCACTTTCTAAATCAGCTGGAGATTTTTCTTTTCCAATTAATTCATTAACTATAGTTTGGATATAAGGTTGAGCTACATGTTCTGGTTCTTGATAATCAATTATTTCTTCTTGTCCATCAATTATAACCTTAATTGGTCCATAGAATAATCCTGTAGTGCTTATTCTTCCCTTATCACCAACAATCAACATTTCCTCTTCGTTATGGTCTGCAACATAACACCATATTCCATTTCCCATTACTCCACTTTCAGTTTTAAAGATTGCATTTACTGTATCTTCAACATCATAGTATCCGCCATAATTTTCAGCCATACCACTTACATTTTCAATTTTTCCAAATAAGTATTCAACTATATCTAAAACGTGAGCAACCATATCTACAAATTTACCACCGCCTGCAGCTTCTGGTCTTAATCTCCATGGTAAGTTATCTCTATCTAAATCAATATCTTCAACCTTCATGAATTGTCTTAAGTGAACAAAATTTATCTTTCCTAATGATCCACTTTCTATTATTTCCTTTATTTTATTGTACTTAGCCATACCTCTTCTGTAGAATGCTACGTATATTGGAAGATTAACTTCTTCTGATTTTGCAATCATTTCTAAACATTCTGAATAAGTTAGAGCCATTGGTTTTTCACTGTAAGGAATCTTACCAGCTTCTAAACACTTCATTGAATAATCTTTATGGAACTTTGGTGGTGTTGGAAGATATACTGCATTTATTTCTGGATCTGCAAGCATTTCCTCTACTGTTTTATAAACAACCGGCACTCCATGTCTCTTAGCATAATCACATGCTACATCATAATTTAAATCAAATACTGCCTTTAATTCTGAGTTCTCTGATTTATATAGGCCTGGCCCACTTTTCTTTTCTGTTACGACACCGCAACCAACCATACCCCATACTACTTTATCAAATTTCTTCATTTTACTCTCTCCTTTGTACAAAATATTTTTTATAGTGTAGAAATTTTAACTTTTATAACTATCTTTCTTATTGTCATTACTTCATCTTTTACTATTGCTGGGATATGAACATCATGTGGATAGAATATTGCATAAGAACCCTCTTCCATTTCCAAATGAGTTTCTCTTACATCTTCATTATTCTTATAGAATATAAGGTCTCTAGTTTCTAAAAGATTTTCATCTATTTCATTATTTCCCATATCTGGATAACAACCTATTTTTTCTTTACCTTTTGCTAAGAATTGAACATCAATATATGTTTCATGTACTTCTGGACGTAAGTTACATCTTTCAGTAGTTTGTACATCTAGTACTTGTAAAATCATATTATCGCCATCTAACTCATATCTTCCTGGTTCCATAGCTACTAAATCATTTTCTTTAAGATAATTTATAGCTTTTTGGATATTCTTTGGGTAACTTGATATATTTTCATTACACTTTATATTTCCGAAAATCATTTTATCACTCCTCTAAAATTAACTCTAAATCCCTATTCGTTTTCATTGTTATTTTTTATACAATCATTAATAAAGTTTCACACTCAACCTTTATATTTATTATATTATAGGCAATCTTACCCACATTCAATTCATTTTAGGAATTATACCATTCCTTTTTCGAATATCATTATTGTATCTGCGTAATACCCATAGTTATCGCCTGTTTTTGCCACTCTTAAAAAGCATCTAATAACTCTTTATATTCTAAAGGTTCCCCTGTTTCCTTTGATATTTCTTTAACCTTCTCTATTATTTTCTCTGGTAGCATATGAATCTTCTTGATTTTGAGCTTTTCCTACTCTCTCACTAGTTTTTGTTCCTCTTAATTCTTCAATAATATCATCTAATATTTTGTATCTGAATTTATTTCTCCAGTACATGAAGCACGATCCCCCTCTGTAATCCTTTTCTTATTTCTCAAAATATAAATTTATATTTGGTCTCTTTCCTCTTTTATATATTCCCATATATCAATTTCATTTCAGTAAAGCAGAAGATGAACTCTAAATTATAAATGTGGTGTTACAAAATAAGTCGTTAATTTTGTAACACCACATTATTCTTAATTCTTATTTAATAATTTTCTAACCTCTTGCTAGCTTATTTCTTATTTTACTTGAAGCTACTTCTACAATTAAAACAAGTATTATAAGCCCTATTAATATTGCTCCAACTTCGCTCCAATTAAATGCATTCATTGCAAATATTAATGGTGCACCTATACCTCCAGCTCCAACTAAACCTAAAGTTGATGCATCTTTAATATTTATTTCAAATCTGTATATTATTGTTGATATAAAGTTTGTAATTAATTGTGGTAATATACCATATCTTATTTTTTCAAAAGTATTACAACCAGCAGCATCTAATGATTCTAATATTTTAGTATCTAAATCTTCTATATGTTCAATAAATAATTTAGATACCATCCCAATTGATGTTAATGATACTGTAAGTACCCCTGCAAATGCTCCAGGTCCTGTTACACGTATAAACATTAACCCATAAACAAAAGGCGGGAATGTTCTTATAGCCGCTATTATAAATAACCCTATAGCACTTATCCATTTAGGAACTATGTTACTTGAAGCTAAAAACGAAAGTGGTATAGCAATTATAGATCCAATTAATGTCCCAATTAAGGCTATACATATTGTCTCTAATAGTAAATAAGGTACACCTTCTTTAAAATCAAATAACATTTCCATATCAGGATTAACTATTCCAGATACCACACTCTTAGCTATTTCAACACCATTTGATTCTACGCCGTTATAAACTATTGCTTTTGAAGCCCATACTATTATCCCTGCAATAAAAAGCAAAGTTAGGGCTTTATTTATCCATAAATTCGGTTCTTTTTCTAACTGTTTTTTTACTGATAAGCTCATACTACCCTAACCTTTCTCTAATATATTTGCTTAAATTCTCTATTACTACAACTGTTATAAATAGCATAACAAGTATCATTCCAACTTTATCATACTCTCTCCACCCAATTTTTTCATTTAGTATAAGACCTATACCTCCTGCACCAACATAACCAAGTATAGCTGCTGCACGAACATTTATTTCTAAACTATATAGGCAAATTGATAAATATGAAGGCATTATTTGTGGCATTATCGCTGCAATAAAAGCTTTTAATCTTGTAGCTCCAACTGCCTCCATAGCTTCAAATGGACCCATGTCTACAGTTTCTATTTTTTCATATAGCATCTTTACAACTAGTCCAAATGTAAATATTGCTATAGCAACTGTTCCTGCAAAAGTTCCAAGACCGAATATATAAGTTGCTATTAACGCTATTATTAATGTTGGTAATGTTCTAGTAATACTTAATATTACTCTAACAATTGTTAATGTTATTTTTGATTTATTTATATTAACAGATGATAGTATAGCAAAAGGAATTGCTACAAAACTTCCTATCATCGATCCAAGTATTGACATCTTTATTGTTTCTACAAGTGGTGGCATTACACTTTTTATATAACTAAAGTCCGGTGGAAACATATCCTTTAATATTACAAAAAATTGGCTTCCTCTCTTAACTAGTGTAGAGAATTTAAATCCTGTAACTTGTGCCGCTATAATCAAAAGTATAGCTAATCCAATTAGTATAAATGGAGTAATAGGCATTGGTGGTTGTACTTCTTTCCCATCACTTAAAACTATCTTTTTGGGTCTAAAAATCTTTTTAATAGCTTCCATATATCTAAGCCCCCATTACTTCATCTGAAGATAATTCTCTACCATATATTTGTTTTAATATATCTTGGTCTACATTTTTAGATGGCCCATCATACACAATTTCTCCAGCCTTAATTCCTATAACTCTATCAGCATATTTTAATGCTAAATCAACATGATGAATATTTATAAGTACAGATATATTAAGATCTTTATTTATTTTCTTAAAATCATCCATAACTTGTGCTGCTGTTATTGGATCTAATGCAGCAACTGGTTCATCTGCAAGTATTATTTCTGGATTTTGTGCAAGTGTTCTCGCTAAGGCAACACGTTGTTGTTGTCCACCCGAAAGTTGATCTGCTCTTATATAAGCCTTATCTAATATCCCAACTTTATCTAAAGCCTCTAAAGCTTTTATCTTATCTTCCTTAGAATATAAACCTATTATAGATTTCCATAAAGGCATATCTGGAACTCTTGATGTAAGTACATTTTTTATAACTGTAGTTCTAGTAACTAAATTAAATGATTGGAAAACCATTCCTATCTTTCTTCTAAACTTTCTTAGGTCATTACCCTTCAAATTTTTAACTTCTTGTCCATTAACAGTTAGTGAACCATCAGTTATTCCATGCATTCTGTTTATTGTTCTAAGTAATGTAGATTTACCCGCTCCTGATAGACCTATTATAGCTACAAATTCACCTTGGTTAATTTCTAGTGATACATTTTTTAATGCATGTAATCCATTTGGATATACCTTATTTACTTTATCAAACTTTATCACAAGCTTCCCTCTCTTCTATATTTTTCTTATTTATTAATAATTTTCATATTAACTATTTATATAGAAAATGAGTTCAGGTTTCCCATGAACTCACTTTTATTTATATTTTTATTGCATAGATTTTATTAATTCTTGTGCCTTTCTCTCTGCTTCATAGTTTGCACTATCACCTATCTCATAACCTTTATGACTGTATATAGAGATAATTTCTTGACCCTCTGGTGTATTTCCTATATTAATGAAAGCTTGTTGTATAGCTTCCTTAAGTTCTGGAGTCATTGCTTCATCCTTAGTAACTGATATTGTGTCGTTATAGATACCTTCAGTTACACCAATAACATTTGTTTCATCCCAAACAGAAGCACTTCTTCCGAAATCAGTGTTCCATTTTTCTGCATAGTCAAGACGAGCATCAGCATAAGTTACCATTATATCTATTTGTCCGCTTGCTAATTGAGATAATGAAGTTGCATAGTTATCTAAAGCAACTTTATTTGGTAGATCAGTTATAGATATACCAAAGTTATCTTGTAACCATAAGCTTGGATAGATATATCCTGCTGGTGATGTAGTGTTTGAAGATACTCCCCACTTAGCACTTTCTATATCTTCTTTAGTTAACTTTTCACCATTATTAATTTTATTAGCTAACTCTTGTCCTTTTTCACTTGGACCAGCTATTATTAATGAACGATAATATGTAACTTTTTTATCTGTATTTGTTGTTGGTCCTTTGTTCCAATCAGCTGGATTATCTGAATCATGGCTTAATCCAAAACGAGTTGCTGTTAATGCAACATCTATACTATCATCATATAAAACATAAGTTCCGCCAGGTATAAAACCTACTTGAGCTGTACCTGAAGCTAACGCTTCTCCTGCTGCTTCAAAACTTGTTCCTACTTCAATTCTAATGTTTTCAAATTCAAAACCTTGTTTTGCTAACTCTTCTTTTAACATTCCTTCTAAAGGTTCTGTTGCCTCTTTAATTTCTTCAGGATTTCTTGATGGTACAAAATATACTACTAAATCTTCGTTAGCTGCACTCTTCGAGCTACATCCAACAAACATTGACATACTTAGTACTAGTACCCCTAGTAAAGCTAAAAATTTTTTCATCTCTTAAATCTCCTTTTCCGAAATTTTATGATTTTTTCAGTAAAAATCATATCATATTTTTTTTAAAAATTCTAGTATAATATTCGTATTTTTTTATATTTTTTTCTGTCTCCTTAAAAAATGTGATATAATCTATATGTTTAAAATTAAAAACACATTGATTTAATTACAACTTAACTTATTATTTAAGCGAGGTAATAAAATGAAAAATTTAAAAATTTATTTTACATCAGACTTACACGGATATGTATATCCTACAGATTATATTGAAAAAACTCATAAAAATATAGGATTACTAAATATAATAAACCAATTTGAAAAAGATGGAGATACTTTGATTATTGATGGTGGCGATACTATTCAAGGTTCTCCTTTTACTAATTACTTAAGTAATTCTGATTTTGAAATTCATCCAATGGCGGATATAATGAATGAAGGCGGATATGATTATGTAACTCTTGGTAATCATGACTTTAATTATGGTAAAAATTATTTAGGAAAGTATCTTAACAATTTAAACGCTAAATGTCTTTGTTCAAACGTTAAAGATAATAAAAATGAACTCCCTATTATTCCTTACGACATTAAAACTATGGAAAATGGTTTGAAAGTTGGTGTGATAGGATTTACAACAGATTTTATTAACAGATGGGAACGTGCTGAAAACATAGAAAATATCCACATAGCAGATACTTTTAACTCTATTACTTCAATATTTGAAACTGTAAAAAAACAATGCGATATAGTAATTGGAGTTTATCATGGTGGTTTTGAATATGACTTAGAATCTCATGAAAAATTAAGTACAACAAAAGAAAATATCGCATACAAAATTTGCTTAGAATTTGATTTCCATATTTTATTAACTGGACATCAACACATGGCTATTCCAGGACGTAAACTTCACGGAACTCATATTGCTCAAACTCCTCATAACGGAAGTAAATTTTTAGAATTACATTTAACATTAGAGGATGATGGTAACTTAACTATATCTTCAGATTTAAAAGATATTAATTTAAATCCTAATGAAAAAATGTATAATAAATACTTACCACTAGAAGAAAAAGTTCAACAATGGCTAGATACCCCAGTTGGATTTTTAGATAGCGAGCTTCATCCTACTACTCATTTAGATATGGCTATAAATGGTTCATATTTAGCTAATTTTATAAATCAAATACAATTAGAAGAAAGTGGTGCAGATATTGCTTGTACTTCTTTTGCTAATGTTGTAAAAGGCTTTGATAAAAATGTTACTGTAAGAGACATAATGTCTACTTATATGTATCCAAATACACTTGTTATTTTAGAAGTAAATAAAAAATATTTAAAATTAGCCTTAGAAAGATCTGCTAGTTATTTCAATAATAATAAAGGTGAAATTTCTATTTCTGATTTATTCTTAAAACCTAAAGTTGAGCATTATAATTATGACTATTTTGCCAATATAAATTACACTTTTGATTTAAATAAAGAAATTGGAAATAGAGTTACTTCTATTATGTTTAACGGTGTTGAAATGACTGAAAATCAAACCCTTAAACTTGTTATGAATAACTATAGAGCTAGCGGTGCTGGTGGTTATGAATTTTACGAAGAATGTCCTATTGTTCGTGAAATTCTAGTAGAGATGCCTGAAGTTATTATTAATTACTTTAAAAATAATCAAAATGTTGTTATAGATAAAAACAAATATATAAATGTACTTTATTAAAAATTTAAAATAATTTTTCTTAATTAAAGGGGCTGTCGCATAAAGAAATTCAAATACAATATATAGTATTAATTATTTTTATTAAATAACAATATATTGTGTTTATC
>X276_Barnacle_Goose__coassemble_477_pt1 | contig 13064 bp, 11 predicted proteins | sample X276_Barnacle_Goose__metabat2_low_PE_010 | metagenome-assembled genome bin X276_Barnacle_Goose
GTATATTATATATAACTAATATTTTCATAAAGGATGGTGTATTTTGTTTTACATTATTATGTTCATGAAGGCTTTTTTTTTAGAATATATTTTGATTTTATGTCATGAATTAGTTCATTTAGTATGTTCTATTTTCCTTGGATTACGCTTAAGTTTTTTTCATATTATTCCCTTTACTATTTATAAAAAATCTAGTGGTATAGAATTTAATTTAAAGCCACGATATGAACAAGGTTTTACTGGAAGACTTCATTTTAATTCCTATAGATTATCATCTTCTCTTGACTACTTAAAACTTCTAAATAAACTTAAATTATTTCTTTGGGTTGGCCCTATTTTCGATTTTACTATTTTTATAATTTTATTTGTTTTAGGTGTATCACTTAATAATTCCTTATATCTTGTTATTACAGCATTGATTCATTTATGTGTTGCTTCAATTACGTTTTTTAATAGTGATGGTAAATACGCCATAGGTTCTAAGGAAGATAGTAGAATAGCTTATGATCTTGTTCGTGCTTTCACTTTATGTGGTAATGGTCTAGTTACCGATGAAACTAAAAGAATTATGACCGATAAGCATATAGAAGTTAGCCAAAGTATTAATTTAGAGACATTTGAGATTTATAATTTATGGAGTTTTTTAAATAATATATCTTTTTATACGAATTCTTTATATAGCTATTTAAATGAAGATTTATTATCTCTTGATGATAAATCTGAGGATTTTATGGAAAGCCTTATTATTGACTTTGATAAAATAAAAATTGCTGATTATAGACAAATACCTAAAACTTCAATTTCTATTTTAATATATTATATTTATAGAAAAATCCAATATAAAAGCTTTACTCCTCCTAAAGACATAGTATCTAAAGCTCTTAAAGGTTGTAATTCAATTTATTATAGAAACCTATATGATTATTATTTTAATTATGAAAGTGATAAAATTGAATATCTTAGAGATTTCTTAGTTAATGAAAATAATATGCCTGTATTTTCTCATAATTGTCCTGGATATAACAAAATTTTTTATAAACTTGTATCTTTGAAAAAATAATATTAATTTTCATATTATCAATATAAATTCCATATAATTAAATCAATAATAAAGGGGGTATTTACAATAGCCCCTTTTAAAAATAAGATAGGACGGTTTATATGATATCTAAATTAATTTATGAATATTTCAAACTAAATACACTATCTGGTTATAATAAATGTGAGTTTAAAGCTAATCAAATAATTAGTAATGAAGCTCTAGTAAGAGATACCTTATCTAATTTGTCCTTTAAAAATGAATGGTATAAAAAACTAAATAAAAAAATTAAGTATTACCATTTTAAATTCTCTATAACTTCTATAGATGAATTCTCAAATTTATATCGTGTTCACGTTACTCATAGCAGGATATTTTGTTTTAATAATAGCCTACGAACCTATCATAAGTCTAAAAATGAGAATTTCATATTTATTATTATTAAAGAAAAGAATAAATACTTAATTAAAGAAGTTGCTTATAAAGAAGATAATCCTAAATTTTATAATTCACTCTTAAGTAGTGATTTAGAAAGTATTTACTCATCTAGAACTTTTGGAGATTTACTATGGACTAAACGCCTTAATGATATAGATATATTATACAGCGGCTACATTAATTTAAATAAATCACTATCTAATAATGATTTATTTAAATTTAAAGCTAATGCTACTAATGATTTAGATAAATCTATAGCTAACACTACTCCTTCATCTAAAATTATAGGAAAAGCGACCCTAGAAACTCAAAAGTATACTTATAGATTAGCTAATAACAGTAACTCAACTCTTATTAATTGTGATGATTTAATTAAATATGCTCGGAAATATGCACTAAATTATAATAAAAACTATACCCAATTTAGCAATAGTGGTGGAGATTGTACTAACTTTGTATCTCAAGCCCTTAATTTTGCTGGTTTACCTAAGTCCAATATTTGGAAACCATACACAGCTTCTTGGATAATGGTTATACCCCTTAGGGATTATCTTATTAAAAATGATATTGCAATTGAATATGATGTTCTATGCCCAAGGCCAGTAGGTACTATTATTCAGTTTTTTAGTCCTATTAAAGAACGATTTTCTCATACAGGAATAATAACAGACATGTTAAATAATGGAGAATTGCTATATTGCTGTCACGATTATGATAAGCTAGATTTTCCACTTAGTGAAACCTATCCAATATTTTATAAACGTATTAGAAATCTACAAATTAAATAGTTCATAAAATATTACTTCTCTCTTTTTGCATAACCTTTATTACTAAATAATACATTTAATAATAGTTAGAAATCTACAAATTAAAGGAGTATTTATTATGTTAGATAATCAATCATTTATCCCTTTACTGTTATCAGTTATTGCTGGTTTGTCAACTGTTATTGGTGCATTTATTGTATTTTTTTCAAAATCAGAAAATAAAAAACTTATTACTTTTTCTTTAGCTTTTTCTGCCGGTGTTATGATTACAATTTCTTTCACAGATTTATTTAAAACAGCTGAAGAAACACTAAGTAAATATCATGGGAAAACTCTAGGTGTACTTTTTTCTCTGCTCTTTTTAATTATTGGAGCTATTTTAGCTATGCTTATAGATCACTTTATCCCAGATCAAGATAAACATATAACAAGTCATAAATCCTCAGATACTAAACTCTATAGAGTCGGTCTCGTATCTATGATAGCTCTTATGCTACATAATTTCCCAGAAGGAATTGCTACCTTTGTTTCTGCTTATGAAAATACTACTTTAGGTATTTATATAACTATTGCCATTGCTCTTCATAATATTCCTGAGGGTATATCTATTGCTATGCCTATTTACTATTCAACTGGTAGTAAGTTAAAAGCTTTCAAATACACTTTTTATTCAGGGATTGCAGAACCTATAGGAGCATTTATAGCTTTCTTGTTTTTAAAGCCCTTTATTAACGATATTATTTTAAGCATTATTTTCGCCATAGTCGCAGGTATAATGCTCTATATATCTTTTGCTGAACTAATACCTTCATCTAGAAAATATGGTTATAATAAAACTTATCTATTTTCAATATTTTTAGGTATATGTATTATACCAATAAGCCATATATGGTCTTAACATTAACATCCCTACTTTGATATTAAGTAATTTTAGTAGTAATAAGTCTATATTTCAGCATAATATATAAACTTATTATTTAATATTATTATTTTATCCATTGTTTATATTAATGTACTTTTGTATAATAAATTTACAACGTTCATTAATATGCGTAATAATTTCTAGAGGTGATTCATTGTTTGGATATGTAATTCCACTAAAACAAGAACTGAAAATAAAAGATTTTAATAGATTTAAAAGTTATTATTGTGGACTATGTCTTCATATAAAAAAGGATTTCGGTAATATTCCTAGAATGACTTTAAATTATGATATGACATTTTTAGCACTTCTTTTAGATGGCTTATCTCCACAGGAAGTTGAGTTTGATTTTAAAAGATGTGCTCCACACCCAATAAAAGCAAAGCCTGTAGTTATTAATAATAAACCTTTAAGCTACGCTGCTGCAATGAATGTAGCTTTAGTTTATTATAAACTTCTAGATGACATATCTGATGATAATACATTATCTAGTAAATTTAAGTTACTTGCATTATCACCATATAATAAAAAGTTTGATAACTCTATAATTGAACTTAATAAACTAATTGCTATTAAATTAAAAGATTTAAGTGATTTAGAAAATAACTTAAACTTTTCATCTATTGATGAAATATGTCACCCCTTTAGTGAAATAGTAGCTAATATTCTTAAATATTACCCTTATGAATTAACAGATGATGGTGATGAGATTCGGGATAATCTTTATAATTTAGGATATACCTTAGGTAAATGGATTTATCTAATAGATGCTTTAGATGATTTAGAAAAAGATATGAAAAATAAAAAGTTTAATCCTATTAATTTTTTATATAATGATAATAATTTACCTTATGAGGATATAAAAGAAAAAATCAAAGATAAAATAGAATTTACTATATTAAATTGTTCATATAATTGTGTAGAATATTTATCTAAACTACCATTAATTAGAAATGTTGATCTTTTAAATAATACACTACAACTTGGTATGATGGATAAGTACATAAATGTATTAAACAATACTAATGAAAATAAAAGGAGAGACTTTTAAAATGAATCCATACGAAATATTAGGAATTAAACCAGATGCTACAGATGCAGAAATTAAATCTGCTTATAGAAAACTTATAAAACAATATCATCCAGATCAATATGGAGATAACCCTCTTCGTGAATTAGCTGAGGAAAAAATGCGAGAAATTAATGGCGCTTATGACCAATTAACTAAAGGAAGGGCTAGCCATACTTCAAATAATAATAATTCATATAATTATAGTAAAAATTCAAGTGATTCATATGCTTTAAGTGAAGTTAGAAGACTTATTCAAGGTAGACAATTTTCTGCTGCTGAAGCTAAACTTAATTCAATTAGCAATAGAAATGCAGAATGGAACTTCCTTTACGGAGTAATTTTAAGTAATAAAGGTTGGTATGATGGAGCCCTTAAATATCTTCAAACTGCTGTAAGTATGGATCCAAACAACTTTGAATACAAACAAGCTTTAAATTCACTAAATCAAAGAAGCCAATCTTATGGAGGTAACTTTTATAGACAAACTGGAAGAAATAATTCTGACACTTTAGATTGTTGTTTTAATCTTTGGTGTCTTGATAGTCTTTGTGAATGTGCGGGTGGAGATTTAATAGGTTGTTGTTAATTAATATAAAGACTGGAGGTTTCGATTTTGAAAGCTAAAGATCTAACTCTTGGTGGTATTTTAATAGCCCTTTCTCTTGTAATATTATATTCTAGTTCTATATTACCTATAAGTACACTTTCAATTTTAACATTAGCCTCCTGTTTAATCCCTATATGTATAATTCGCAGCTGCGTTAAAACAGGCTTTCTTGTTTATATTGGTACTACTACTTTAGGATTTTTTATAATTCCTATTAATATAATTGTATATTATGGATTATTCTTTGGAGTGTATGGGATTATTAAGTATTATATTGAGAAACTACAAAAATTACCCCTTGAAATTATATTAAAACTTATAATATTTAATATAATTTTCATGATAATTTTAACAATAATAAAATTATTTTTAGGTAATATAGTTATTAATATTCCATTATGGCTACTATGGGTATTGACTCAGCCAGTATTTTTACTATTTGATTATGCACTAACCCTTATTATTAGTTACTACTTAAATAGATTTCATAAAATTATTTAAGTATAAAAGTTAATATTAAATGAAAATAAGCTGAAATAAGTTATTATATTTAATACTTATTTCAGCTTATTTTTATACTTCTTTAATATAAAAATTAACCTATTATAAATATATTCTCACTACTCCACCGCCATATAATTTGTTATTTTTGTTTTTTTGTGTTATACTAATACTGACAACTTAATCAGTTTATTAAAGTTGTCATGACTTTGTAGGAGGTATCTATATGATAGAATTTAAAAATATAACAAAAAAAATCGGTTCAAAAACTATACTTAACAATATAAACTTAACAATAGAGAAAGGCTCCCTAGTGGTTCTAATAGGTTCTAGTGGATGTGGTAAAACTACTTCATTAAAAATGATAAATAAGCTTATAACACCTACTTCTGGTGAAATATATATAGATAATGTTCCTATTTCTAAAATTAACACAATAGAGCTTAGACGTGGAATTGGTTATGTTATTCAAAATACAGGATTATTTCCTCATATGACTATTAGTGAAAATATTTCTTTAATTCCAACATTAAAGAAAGTTTCATCTAAAGAAGAAATTGAATCTAAAACTGTTGATTTATTAAATCTTGTAGGACTTCCACCTGAAGATTATTTAAACAAATATCCAAATGAATTAAGTGGTGGACAACAACAAAGAGTTGGTGTCGCTCGTGCTTTTGCAGCTGATGCTGATGTAATATTAATGGACGAGCCTTTTAGTGCACTTGACCCTATAACTCGTAACTCTCTTCAAGAAGAGCTTTTTTCATTACAACAAGAATTAAAGAAAACAATAATATTCGTTACTCACGATATGGAAGAAGCTGTTAAATTAGCTGATAAAATATGTATAATGAATCACGGTGAAATTGCTCAATTTGATACACCTGAAAATATCCTTAAAAATCCTGCTAATGATTTTGTTCGTGACTTCATTGGTTCAAATAGAATATGGGACAACCCTGAGTTTATAAAAGCTAGTGATATTATGATTAAAACACCTATTTCAGTACTTCCTTCAAGAAATATCTTACAAGGTATTGAAATAATGAGAGCTAATAAAGTAGATAGTTTACTTATTGTTGATAAGACTAACACTTTAAAAGGTCTTGTAACTTTAAAAGATATTAAACGTAGTACTGCAAAAGAAACTAAACTTGAGGATATAATGGAGCATAATGTTCTATCAGTTTATGAAGATGATACTATTTTAAAGATACTAGAGTTAATTAATTATAACTCATTTGGCTATATTCCTGTTATAAAAAGAGATAATAAATTATGTGGTCTTGTAACTAGAAGTAGTTTAATTTCAGTACTTAGCGAACAATTTTTAGACACGGAGGTTTTAATTAATGAATAATTTTTTTAATTTTGTAATAACTAGACAAGAAGAGATTTTAAAACTTCTTTTTCAACATATATATTTAACATTTGGTGCTATTTTAATTGCTATTTTAATTGGTATTCCCATTGGAATTTTAATAACTAAAGTTAAAACATTACAAAAACCTATTTCAGGTTTTATAAATATAATTCAATCTATTCCATCTATGGCTCTACTTGGATTGCTTATTCCGATTCTTGGTATTGGAAGTGTTCCAGCCATTACTATGGTTGTTTTATACTCCCTACTGCCAATAGTTAAAAATACATATACAGGACTTGTAAATATTGATCAGAACATATTAGAGTCTGCTAAAGGAATGGGGCTTACTAGCAAGCAAACACTTAAGCTAGTTCAAATGCCTCTTGCTCTACCTTTAATTATGTCTGGTGTTAGAATATCTGCTGTTACTGCAGTTGGTCTTATGACACTTGCAGCCTTTATAGGTGCTGGTGGTCTCGGATATCTTGTTTATTCTGGAATCCAAACAGCTAACAATAATATGATTTTAGCTGGTGCTATTCCTTCTTGTATATTAGCTCTTTTAATAGATTTTCTTTTTGCAAAAATTGAAACTGCTATTACTCCAAGAGGATTAAATAAAAATAAATCTAATAGTAAATCTAAATCTACTATTTTAAAAGTTACTTTATTCGCAATTATATTAGCTTTTATAGGAACTTCACTATTTACAGTTTTCAAACCTAATAAAGATACAATAGTTGTCGGTGGAAAAAATTATTCTGAGCAATTAGTTCTTGGAAATATGTATTCTGATTTAATAGAGGAATATACAGATTTAAATGTAGATAGAAAACTTGGTTTATCCGGTAGTTCGGTTACTATGAATGCCCTTACTTCTGGTGAAATTGATGTTATGATTGAATACACAGGAACACTATATCTTAATGTTTTAAAACAAGAAGCAAATAACGATAGTGAATTTGTTTATTCAAAATCAAAAGAATTATTAGAAGAAAAGTATAATTTAACACTACTAGACTCTTTAGGATATAGTAATACTTATACAATTGCTGTTAAGCCTGATCTTGCAGATAAATATGGTCTAAATACCATATCAGATTTAAGCAAAGTAAGTTCAGAACTAATATTTGGACCTACACTAGAGTTTTTAAATAGAGCTGATGGTTATCCTAACTTGTCTAAAGCTTACAACTTAAACTTTAAAAACTCTATAGGAATGGATGGTGCTCTTCGTTATACAGCTCTTGAAAATAATAATTCTGATGTTACAGATGCATTTTCAACTGATGGCCTTTTAAAATCATTTGGACTTAAGGTTTTAGAAGATGATTTAAACTTCTTCCCACCTTATTATGCCGTTCCAATAGTAAATATGGACACGCTTTTAGAATATCCAGAACTTGAAGATATATTAAATATGTTAGCTAATAGTATAGATGAAAAAACTATGATTGATCTTAACTATAGAGTTGATGATCTTGGGGAGGATCCAGCTACTGTTGCTAATGACTATCTTGTATCACGTGGTCTAATTAAAAATTAATTATTAATTTTAAAAAGCCTCCCAAATATTAAGTTTTACCTTAGTATTTGGGAGGTTTAATATTTTCTATAAAATTTTGTCCTATAGTAAATAAAAAATTTAAACTTCTTCGTGTATATACCAACTAATTTCAGATACTTCTGTATTTAATCCTATTTCATTTACAATATTTTCACAAACTACGTCATCTGTTCTTAACCCTATAAAATTAACCTTTACTTTTACAATTCCTCCCTCTTCATCTATGCTATGTACTTTTTTTAAAAATAACTTTTCATTTGTTATCATACTCATTACTTGCTTTCTAATTTTAGTCTCTTGATTTGCAATGCACCTAATCTTTATCTCATATAAAAGTTCTTCTTCAATATCTTCTTGTCTTAATCTATATAACTTTTTACCAAGTGGCCTTAAAACCAAATTTGATACTATAATTGTAGTTGCTGCTATAATTGCAAGTAAAATATATCCTCCACTAGCTAGAACTCCAACCGATGCAGTACACCAAAGAGTTGCTGCTGTATTTAATCCCTTTACATTTGCCCCATCACGAATTATTACTCCACCTCCTAAGAACCCCACACCTGTAACTACTTGTCCTGCAATTCTTGTATTATCTCCTATTCCATCTATTAATGGAAACATTACATATAAACAAGCTCCCATACATACAAGGACATTAGTTTGTATTCCTGCTTTTCTTTGTCGATATTGCCTTTCGAGTCCAATAAGCATTCCTAATATACAAGCCGTTAAAAGCCTAATTACAAAATCTCTTATATCCATTAAACCACTCCCATTAGCTCTAAATTATAATTATACATTTATAGATTATAAATGTATAATTATATTAATCTATTTTTATTTTTTAATCTCTTATTAAATTTCTAACTTTTTTCTCTATGATATTATAACATATTTTTAACCATTATCTTAGGTAAAAAATTCCTTTATATATATATAATTACTGCTTTCATCTTAGAACTACTAAATTATCTACTAAATATTAATAAAAAACTAACTTTTACTACTATATGCCTTTATTTTTTATCAATTGTAGTTTAAAATTAATAGTAAAATCTAATATATATTTATATGTTTAAAAATAAGGATTTAAATCTATAAATTTAACTTCCTTGGTAATTAAAAATCAGTTTATTAAGATGCATATAAATATAATTTTTTGTAAGAGAGGTAACAATTATGAGTAATGAAATTAATTCATCAAACTTTATAAAAAATATAGTTATTGAAGATTTAGAAAATAAAAAACATAATGAGATAATAACTCGTTTTCCACCAGAGCCTAATGGCTATCTTCATATAGGTCACGCAAAATCAATAGTACTTAACTTTGGTTTAGGAGATGAGTTTAAAGGAAAAACATATTTAAGATTTGATGATACGAATCCAACTAAAGAAGATACTGAATATGTTGAATCAATTAAAGACGATGTAAAATGGCTTGGATATGAATGGGATGAGCTTTTCTTCGCATCTAACTACTTTGATATAATGTATGAAAAAGCAATACTTCTTATAAAAAAAGGTTTAGCTTATGTTTGCGACTTAACTCCTGAAGAAATGAAGGAATATAGAGGAACTCTAACTAGCCCTGGAAAAGAAAGTCCTTATAGAAATAGAAGCATAGAAGAAAATCTTGATTTACTTGATAGAATGAAAAAAGGTGAATTTAAAGATGGTGAGAAAGTTTTAAGAGCAAAAATTGATATGAGCTCTCCAAACATTAATTTAAGAGATCCTATTATATATAGAATATCTCATGCTCATCACCATAACACTGGTGATGCTTGGTGCATATACCCTATGTATGACTTTGCTCATCCACTTGAAGATGCTATAGAGCATATTACACACTCTATTTGCACACTAGAGTTTGAGGATCATAGACCACTTTATGATTGGTTTATAGAAAAATGTGAAATGGATTCAACTCCAAGACAAATTGAATTTGCAAGATTAAATATTACAAATACTGTTATGAGTAAAAGAAAGCTTAAACAACTTGTAGATGAAAAAATAGTTGATGGATGGGATGATCCAAGAATGCCAACTATTGCAGGACTTAGAAGACGTGGATATACTCCAGAATCTATTAGAAACTTCTGTCAAGCAATTGGTGTTTCTAAAGCTTCATCAACAGTTGATAGCCAAATGCTTGACTTCTTCATAAGAGAAGATTTACAAGCAAAAGCTCCTGCTGCTATGGCTGTTATGAAACCATTAAAACTTGTAATAACTAATTATCCTGAAGATCAAAGTGAAATGCTTTCAATAGAAAATAATGCTAAAGATGAATCTCAAGGATCAAGAGAAGTTTCATTCTCAAGAGAACTTTATATTGAAAGAGAAGATTTTATGGAAGTTCCAGTTAAAAAGTACTTTAGATTATTCCCTGGAAACGAAGTTAGATTAAAGGGTGCTTATTTTGTTAAGTGTAATGAAGTAATTAAAGATGAAAATGGCGAAGTAACAGAAATACATTGTACTTATGATCCTGAAACTAAAAGTGGTTCAGGTTTCACAGGCAGAAAAGTTAAAGGAACTATTCATTGGGTCGATGCAAAAAACTGTAAACCTGCTGAATTTAGACTTTATGAACCTTTAATATTAGATGATGCTCCAGAAAATGAAGGAAAACACTTCCTTGAGCAAATAAATCCTAATTCACTTGAAGTATTAAATGGATTTATAGAAACTACAGCAGTTAAAAATGCTACTCCTGGAGATAAATATCAATTATTTAGACATGGCTTCTTTAATGTAGATAATAAATATACTACTGCTGAAAAGCTATCATTTAATAGAATTGTTTCACTAAAGAGTTCATTTAAACTTTAATAAATCAGAATACAAATTATTAGTCTTAAATAAACTTTATAATAATTTTATAAAGAATAAAATAAAAATACCTAAGGATTACAGTTAGTACTCCTTAGGTATTTATTTTAATATTTATCAATCCTATTCTCTTTCTTAAGTCTATAAATAGCTTTCATTTTAAACTTATACTAGTATATCTATCTTTAACATTATAAATTTATGATGTTATATACTAATTATTTTTATAACTTTTCTTAAATTTCTATTAATTTTTCAGTACTTTCCTCTTCTTTTGGATTATACTTTCTAATTAATACTATTCCTATTGAGCTTATAATAAATCCTATAAATAATAAAATTATATAAGCAAATAATGAATCAAAACTCTCTCCTAAAATATATGGTACAGTTACTGAAACAGTATTATTAACCATATGCATTATAATAGCTGGCCATATTGACTTAGTTTTAAATGTTACATAACCAAAGACTATTCCAAGTAATGATGCATATAATCCCTGTACAAGATTCATATGATACGCACCAAACAGTATCCCTTGAATTATTATTGTTCCTGTAATAGAAATACTTTTGCTTAATTTATTATATATTATCCCTCTAAATAGTAATTCTTCTGCAAATGGAGCCACTATTCCAACTACTAGTATGCTTAAAATGACATTATTAACTCCAACAAATGCCAACGACTCTTCAAGTGCTTTAAATGAATTCTTAAATAATCCACCTTCACTAAGTAAACTAACAAACCCAGTATTAAATATCCATACAGAAACTCCAAGTAACAGTGCTACTATATAGTTTAATTTATTTGTACCCTTAAAAAGTAATTCCTCTGATATGTTTTTCTTTCTTAGTTTATATATTAGAATAAATAGTACTATTGTAGTTATTGATGAAGTTAATAAAATATAATTCATATTAGACATTAATTCATTAGTTATTGCCGCTGTTTGATCAAGACCCGAATTTTGTATTGCTGATTGGTTATTTGCAAAATAATTAATTGATACTATTGTTGCACCTATTATAGATACAATTATTTGAACTACAAATGCAATTCCAATATACATCATTGCTACAAAAAAACTTTTAATTTTACTTTTCAATACTACCACCCCTTTTATCCTTAATTTTACATTAACGTATTGTAATTGTAAACTAATATAACTTTTTATCCTTATAATGGTGATAGCAAATATAAAAAGGCAATTTTCCTAATAAAATTAATAGGAAAATTGCCTTATATTCATTCAATCTATAATGATATAAATCTTTTAAATCTATCTTTAACTTTCTCTTCTCCCATAATTTGCATTATAGTATAAAGATCTGGAGTATTAGTTCTGTGTGTTATTGCTGATCTTACTGCTCCTGCAACATCTGAAATCATACCTTTATATGCATCTGGATTCGCTTTAAACTCTTTTCTATTTGCACAATATCCAAGGTCTATTGCAATTTGTTTTAACTCTTCAAACCAAGTTTCTGCATCTGTATTAAAGTTATATTTTTCTGCATAAGCTTTAATTATACCTTTTGCAGTTTCTAAAGTTACCCCTTTAGGTAATTCTACTTGCTCTGCTGTTTCTTTTGAGAATAACTCATCAAAGAAATAGAATATCTTTTCTTTAACATCGCTCCATTTAGCAAAGTCCTTTCTTGGTTTTGGACCTTCTTTGTCGATATTAAATACTTGTTTACATAGTTCTTCATTTGAAGTTACTAATTCAAACATTTCTTTATCAAATTCTTTTGACCAAGCTGCGTAATAATCATAAACTACTTCTGGTTTCATTTTACAAATTACATCTTTACTTACGTCATTTAATTTAACTATATCAAATAAAGCTCCACTTTTACTCATTTTATCTAAAGCTATAGAAAAATCATGATAATCTACTAATGGATTTTCAGCTCTCCATTCTTCAAATGTTGAGT
>X276_Barnacle_Goose__coassemble_481_pt1 | contig 12917 bp, 11 predicted proteins | sample X276_Barnacle_Goose__metabat2_low_PE_010 | metagenome-assembled genome bin X276_Barnacle_Goose
TTTCTTTCACCTTTTATAAAATCCATTATTAATTTATGTATCTTCATATAATCATTAACGCCCATCAATATATCTATTTCTGGCATAGCTTCCATAAGTTCATCACCATATCTTTGTGTTAAACATCCTGTAGCTATTAACATCTTACATTTGTAGCTTTTCTTATATTCAGCCATTTCAAGAATTGTATCTATTGACTCTTGCTTTGCCTTTTCTATAAACCCACATGTATTTACTATTATTATATCCGCTTCCTTAGGATTATTAGTTATTGTATAGTGCTTATTAATAGATCCAAGCATTAATTCCGAATCTACCCTATTCTTATCACATCCAAGGCTTATCATTCCCACTTTATATTTATCCAAACTTCATTTCCTCCTATGTTACATATTAATTCATGAAAATTTTTAATATTAATAATTACTTATTACTCTATTATAATTACTAAATTTATTTTAAAGTAATGCCTTGAATTTTACAAGTACTTTTAATCTTCTATACCTATTTCTTCTTTATTAACTAAAACTTGTCTCGGTCTACTTCCATCTTTTTGAGATATAATTCCTATTTCCTCTAACTCATCCATTATTCTAGATGCTCTATTAAATCCAACTCTAAGTCTTCTTTGAATAAAAGAAGTAGATGCCTGATTATATTCTACTACTATTTTAATTGCTTCATCTAATAATTCATCTCTATCATCTGAATTATTTCCTTGTGAATTGCTTTGAACTCCGCTATTTATATGTTCTATTATAGATTCCTCATAGTCTGGCTCTTCTCCTCTATCTTTTATATTAGAAACAACCTTTTCCACCTCTTCCTCTGATATAAATGCTCCTTGCACTCTTAAAGGCTTGCTAGCCCCTGTAGGATAATAAAGCATATCTCCTCTTCCTAATAGTTTCTCTGCCCCTACACAGTCTAGTATCGTTCTTGAATCTATACCTGATGAAACTGCAAAAGATATTCTTGATGGAATATTTGCCTTAATAACTCCTGTAATTATATCCACAGATGGTCTTTGAGTTGCAATTATTAAATGCATACCTGCAGCTCTTGCCATTTGAGCTAATCTACATATATAATCCTCTACATCATTTGGACATGCCATCATTAAATCTGCAAGTTCATCCACGATTATAACAATGTATGGAAGCTTCTCTTCTATAATTCCCTTATCAAATAGGGAGTTATAAGATTCTATATTTCTTACTGATAAATCTGCAAAAAGTTTATATCTTCTAGTCATTTCATTTACAGCCCAATTTAATGCACCAGCTGCCTTTTTAGGATCTGTAACAACTGGTATTAAAAGATGTGGTATTCCATTATAAACACTAAGTTCTACCACCTTTGGATCAATCATAAGTAGCCTTACCTCTTCTGGTGAGTATTTATATACTAAACTTACTATTAAAGTGTTTATACAAACTGACTTACCAGAACCTGTTGCCCCTGCTATTAATGTATGAGGCATTTTAGCAATATCTCCAACAATACATTTTCCAGCTATATCTTTACCAAGTGCAAACGCTAGTTTATTATCCGAATCTTTAAATTCTTTAGAGTCTAATACCTCTCTTAAAAATACTGCTGTTTGCTTTTTGTTTGGAACTTCTATACCAATTGCTGATTTACCTGGTATTGGCGCTTCCATTCTAACTCCACTAGCAGCAAGTCCCAGTGCTATATCATCTTGAAGATTTACAAATTTAGATACCTTTACCCCAGGACTTGGTTGAAGCTCAAATCTAGTTACTGATGGTCCTTTCGTCACTTGAACTACTCTTCCATCTACTCCAAAGTCATTTAGTATACCTTCTAACTTATTTGCACTTTCAATAAGTTCCTTCTTATCTTCACTTTTTAATTTCATTTTTGAATTTATGTTTAATAATTCAACTGATGGATGTATATATACTTTCTCTACTTTTTTTACTTTTTCTTCTGTAAGACTTTCCTCTATTTCCTTAGTAACAACTTCTTTAACTTCATTTGTTAACTTTTCTTTCCTTTTATGTGTCTCTTCAATTTTATTATTTGTTGTATTAATCTTTGGCACAACCTCTACTAAAGGTACTGATTCTCTATTCTTTTCATCTTCATAAATTTCAATATTAAATTGATTATTCCTATTAGTAGAAACTGCAACTTCTTCTTTTATTTCATCGTCTTCTAGAGATGAATTTTTAATAAAATCCAATATCTTAATTTTATTATTTATTCCTTGAATAAATTCATCACGCTGTTTATTCTTAGGACTATTCTCTATCAATTCAGTTCTAAAGTTATTATCCTTTAAAGCTAACTCTTCCCTAACTTCTCTCTTAGCTGGTTTCTTTTTACTTATCTCTCCTACTTCTTCTTTAAAATATGTTATTATATCATATAATGTTATATCAAAGAATAATATAGTACCTATACATGCTAATGCTATATATAAAAGATATGATCCTATAAATCCTATCATTTTACTTAAGGGATATGAAATTAGATGTCCCAAAAGTCCTCCATGAATCTCACCTTTACTTAACATTATTCTAACTAGAGAATCTCCAAACCCATCAAGTTCTCCCATTAAATTAAGCTCTATAGTCCCACATAAAAATATTGTCATTAATACAACTAATGAACTACCGACTATCCTTCTACTAAATCTTATACTACCTCTTGATTTTATACAGTCTATCCCAAAATAAATTAAAAATCCTGGAAGTATAAATGTTCCAACTCCTATTAAATTATATATTATTTTTTTTGCAAACACAGATAAAGCTCCTGCCCATGATGTATAAATAGCAACAGCTAATAAAATTCCAACAGATATATATATTATTGCTTTAATATCTCCATTTTTACTATCATTCTTATTTTCCACAACATTCTTCTTTCCCTTAGTACCTTTTGTACTCTTAGTATTTTTCCCATTACTTCTAGCCACTTTATCACCTCGTAATACATATTGTACTTCAACCCATTTACTGGAAATGAATTGCTTTCCATATTATATTATAAGCCTTATATACAAAAGTGCAAACAAAATTATCTTCTAATAAATAAAAAAAATAAGCTATATTAGATATTAACTCTAAATCTAGCTTATTATTTTAAAAATTCTCTTTATTAATTTTATTGTTTTATTTTCAGATTTTATTTCACTTAATTTTTTTCTATAAGCTCATTTAATTTGCAAATAGCATCACTAATACCACCAACTTCATCTATAAGTCCACACTCAACAGCTTGCTTTCCTATTAATATAGTACCCATATCATTTAATAATTCATCTGATTTTAACATCATTTTTTTCAACTCATTACCGTCTATTCTTGAAGTTCTTATAATAAAGTTATCTATTCTTTCTTGCATTTTTTTAAAATAATTAAATGTTTGAGCTACTCCTATTACAAATCCATTCATTCTTATTGGATGGATTATCATTGTTGCTGATGGAGTTATGAATGAATAATCTGATGAGGTTGCAAGTGGAACTCCTATAGAATGTCCTCCACCTATTACTATTGATACTGTAGGTTTTGATAACGAACTTATCATTTCTGATATAGCAAGACCTGCTTCAACATCTCCTCCAACAGTATTTAATACTATAAGCACACCCTTCACCTTATCATTTTGTTCCATTGATATTAACTGTGGTATAACATGTTCATATTTTGTTGATTTAGTTTGTGGTGGTAAAACCATATGGCCTTCCACTTGCCCTATAATAGGTAGTATTTGTATTCTTTGATCATTGTTAATAGAATTTGTATTCCCAAACTCCTTTATTGACTCTCTTGTTTCTTTTGACTCTTCTAATGTACCTCCTGGCATTACTTCCTCACCTTTATTAGCTTCTGATTCTATACTATTATATATATTCATAAAAAAATCCCTCCTGTATACTCTTATTTTGCACAGGAGAGAGTTTTTTATTCTATATAAATAAACATTATATTATAGTTTTGAATTTAATTATTTAATACATCTAATTTATCACACCTAATTTAAAAGCTTTGTGTAATAAATTTATCGCTTCTGCTATTTTTTCTGAACGTATCAAACACCAAATTGTCATATGAGAATCTGCTGTTTGCAATACCTCTATATTATTTTCGCTTAATGTATTAATAACTTTAGCCATAATTCCAGGTACTCCAGTCATTCCAGCTCCAACAATTGCTATAGTACTACAATTTTCTATAGTTGTAAATTTTATACCATCATTACTTAATACATTATTTAGTTTTTCTTTTTCATCACTATCTATTGTAAATATTTGTTCTGATGGAAATATATTAATTAAGTCTAAACTTATTTTATTATCTGCTAAAATGTCTAAAAGATTTCTATATTTAGATTCACCTTTATTATCTACAAGTTTCACTGAAACCTGAATTCTATTACCAAGATGAGTTATTCCTGAAATAGCTGTATCTGCATGATCTGAACCAAAATTATTTATTAAGGTTCCTCTGCAATCACTCATTGTATTTTTAATTACTACAGGAATATTTCCTTTTCTAGCTAAATCTACAGCTCTTGGATGAATTACTTTTGCCCCTTGATCTGCAAATTGGAAAACCTCATTATAACTTATTACATCTATTAAAGATGCATTTTCTACAATTCTAGGATCAGCTGTCATTATACCATCAACATCTGTATATATTTCTATTTCTTTTGCCTCTAGAGCAACTCCTAATATACATGCTGTAGTATCACTTCCCCCTCTTCCAAGTGTAGTAAAATAACCTTCTTTGGTTATTCCTTGAAATCCTGTAACTATAGGAACCTTCCCTTTGTTTATAATTTCTTTTATCAATTTAGTTTCACTTTCTATAAACTGAGCCTCTGTAAAAGAATTATTTGTAATTATGCCTGCCTGTCCACCTGTTAATGGAACTGAATCAATTCCAGCTTCATATAACGCATTACTCATAACTACTGAGCTAATAATTTCACCACAACACATTAGCATATCTGATGCCTGTTTATTATATTTTTTAAAGTCATCTTTAACTAATGATAATAACGTATCTGTAGCATATGGCGCACCTATTCTCCCCATTGCCGAAACAACAACTACTGGTGAATCTCCATTTTCTATTATTTTCTTAACTTTTGCTATTACTTGATTTCTTCTTTCATTTGAAGATACTGATGTTCCTCCAAACTTTTGCACGATAATTGACAAAGTAATACTCCCCCTTTTATGATCTTACACGCTTAATTTTATCTCTTTCGGCAGATACTACAATTACATTTGCCCCAACCTTTGTAACGTATTCCCATGGGATTTCAACATATTCCCTACCACCAAAAAATCCAATTTTACTTCCTGAAACAGCGGCAACAATAAATTGCAAATTCCCTTTCTCATCAATAACAAAATCTAATGCCTGTTGAGTATCATATTTCTCTGCCTCTTCAGTATTAAAAATTTCATATCTCTCAAGTTCACTTAACAATCTATACTTACTATCTTGCTTTGTTTCCTCATAATAATCTTGTCTTTTCATTAAAATACCTCCTTATAACTCTAAGTAAATATTATGTTATAAGGAGGTATTTTATTACCAAAATTTATTATATTTTATATTATATCTCAATCTTACTGTTTTTACTAGTATTATCATAAGCTTCTTTACTATTTTTAATTATAGTGTTTAAAATCTCATAATCTACCTCAGGACCTACATAAGCAGTACTTATAACTCCTGGCTTGAAACATTCTTCTAATACATATTCTATATCTTCATTTTTTATATTATTAATCTTATTTATAACATCTTCTTGAGACTTTATCTTATTTTGAAGCAATGCAGACTTTGCATTTGCAAACATTCTTGAAGATGTACTTTCTAATCCTAATATATAGCTTGCTTTAATCTTTTCTTTATTTATCTCTAAAAGCTCTTTTGATATTTTACCATTTGCAAATAATTTAAGTTCTCTATCAATTACTGATAACGCTTTATCTGCATATTGCTTACTAAGTCCTGTATATATATTAAAAATACCTACCCCTTGATACGGTTGAGGATATGAATAAATAGTGTAACATAATCCAAGTTCTTCTCTAACCTTTTGAAAAAGAATAGAAGATGCTCCTCCACCTAATATATTATTTAATAATACTAAAGCATATCCTTTTTCATGACCATAAGGTAATCCTTTCAATGCAAGTTCGATATGAAGCTGTTCTATTTGCTTTTCTGCATATTTACTATCATTTAATAAAATTGGAGTATCATAACTTGGAACATATATTTTACTACTAGTCCATTCTCCAAAATATTTTTCTATTAGCTCATCAAGTTCTTTTTTATCAAATTTACCACAAACTGATAAAACTGAATTATGTGGTGTATAATGGTTGTAAATAAAGTTCATTATCTTTTCTCTGTTAAAAGACTTAACAGTATCTATAGTTCCAAGTATTGGTCTAGAAAGCGAATTTTCCCCAAATATTGCTTTCGAATTTCTATCATCTAATACATCCTCTGGAGTATCTTCACTCATATTTATCTCTTCAATTACTACACCTTTTTCTTTTTCTATTTCTTCAGGATCAAATTTTGAATGTAGTAACATATCTGATAAAACGTCAAGGGAAAGATCTAAGTGAGTATTTAATGCTTTTACATAATAGCATGTTGCTTCTTTACTTGTATAAGCATTTATTTGCCCTCCTACATTTTCAATATCCCCAACAATTTCTTTTGAAGTTCTTTTCTCTGTACCTTTAAAAAACATATGCTCAATAAAGTGAGATATTCCATTTACCTCTATAGTTTCATTTCTTGATCCATTTTGAACCATTACTCCTACGCTTATTGAATTAACGTGTTCTATATATTCTGTAACTATTCTTAGTCCATTTTTTAGTGTATATAAATTATACATAAAATCCTCCTATTATATCTTATTTTATATTTTTCGTTTTATTGTCCTATCTACTTTATTTACTGCCATTAGTTTATTAAAAAAATATCGAATTTATTCTATTATGTATATAATTAATTATATAAAGAAAAAAAGGCAATAAATTGCCCTTTTATTTATATACATATATATTATTTATCGCACTCTTCTTTTGCTTCATCATCTGGTAAAGCGTCTTTTCTTGAAAGATTTATTCTTCCTTGGTTGTCTATTTCAGTTACTTTAACTAAAATTTCATCACCAACTGCAACAACATCTTCAACTTTATTTACTCTTTCCTTAGATAATTTAGAAATATGACATAAACCTTCTTTGTTAGGTAATATTTCTACAAAAGCACCAAAAGCTGCAATTTTAATTACTTTACCTAAGTAAACTTCTCCAACCTTAGCTTCTTTTACAATACCTTCAATGATTTTTATAGCCTTATCTACACCTTCATGTTCTGGTGATGATACGAATACTGAACCATCTTCTTTAATATCAATCTTAACTCCAGTTTCTGCAATAATCTTATTTATAATCTTACCACCAGCTCCAATTACATCTCTTATTTTTTCTGGATCGATGTTAATTGTTACTGTCTTAGGAGCATGAAGAGAAACTTCACTTCTTGGAGCTTCTATACATTCATTTATTTTATCTAATATATGAAGTCTTGCAACTTTTGCATCGTTAATAGCTTTTTCTATAATGCTAAAGCTTAATCCAGCAATTTTAGTATCTACTTGTATTGAAGTAATACCTTCAGTAGTACCTGCAACCTTAAAGTCCATATCTCCGAAGAAATCTTCTATACCTTCTATATCAGTTAACACTTCTTCCTTAGTTAAATCATCTGAAGTTATAAGTCCCATTGCAATACCCGCTGCTGGTCTCTTAAGAGGAACCCCTGCATCTAATAAAGCTAATGTACTACCACAAACTGATGCTTGTGAAGTTGATCCATTTGAACTTAATACTTCTGATACTAATCTAATAGTGTATGGGAATTCTTCTTCTGAAGGAATAAGTGGTGCTAAAGCTCTTTCAGCTAATGCTCCATGACCTATTTCACGTCTTCCAGGTCCTCTTAAAGGTCTTACTTCTCCAACTGAATATGCTGGGAAATTATAGTGATGCATATATCTCTTAGAATCTTTACCACTAATACCATCTAAAATTTGAAAATCTCCAACTGAACCAAGAGTTGCTACAGTTAATACTTGAGTTAATCCTCTAGTGAATAAACCTGTACCATGAGTTCTTGGAAGGATATTTACTTCACAACCTATAGGTCTAACTTGATCAAAAGCTCTTCCCCCTGGTCTTCTCTTATGGTTTAGTAACATATCACGAACAACATACTTCTGCATATTATACATAATTTCTTTTAAGTCACCTAGTTTATCTGCATATTTTTCACTAAATTCTGCATAAACCTTTTCATTTACAATGTCCATTGCTGCGTTTCTTTCATCTTTATCAACTATCCACATTGCTTCTTTAACCATATTACCTGCAAAAGCTTCTACTTCTGCCTTAAGATTTTCATCTGGTTCATAATATGTCGGTGTCATTTTAGCTTTTCCAAATTTAGCAACTGCTTCTTGTTGGAATTTAATAATTTGTTGAGCACCGTCAAAACCAAATTTTATTGCATCTATCATAACTTGTTCTGGAATTTCATTTCCACCAGCTTCTATCATCATTACTCTTTCACTAGTTGCACAAACAGTTAATTCCATTTGGCTTATTTCTCTTTCATCTGCTGTTGGATTTAAAATAAAGTTTCCATCGATAAGACCTACTTGCACTGTTGCAACAGGCGTAGTGAAAGGAATGCTTGATAGACATAATGCCATTGATGCTGCATTTGTCGCTAATATTTCAGGTATATTATCTTTTTCAACTGATACTACTGTACAAACAACTTGCACATCATTTCTGTATCCACTTGGGAATAAAGGTCTTAAAGGTCTATCAACTGCTCTTCCTGCAAGGATAGCATTTTCTGATTGTCTTCCTTCTCTCTTTATAAATCCACCTGGTATTTTCCCTACTGCATATAATCTTTCTTCGTATTCTACACTAAGTGGGAAAAAGTCTATACCATCTCTTGGTTTTTCTGAAGCATTAACATTAGTTAATATTACAGTATCTCCATAACTCATAAACATAGCAATATTTGATAACCTTCCTATGTTACCAAATTCAATTTTCATTTCTCTTCCTGCTATATTAGTTTTTAAAACGTTATTCATTTTGCAACCTCCCCTCGGGTTCCTATAATTATTTAGGTATCTGATAAAAAATAACTTTAACCACATTTTTTATTTATGTAATGTATTTTTTTACACTTTGTTAAAAGTATAATCTTTTTGCAGACACTTATTTTTGTTTTTTTAAAATAATAGAGCGGTAAAACCGCTCTAAAAATTATCTTCTTAGATTTAACTTTTTGATTATTTCTCTGTATCTTTCGATATCTTGTGCTGCTAAGTATTTTAAGAATCCTCTTCTTTGTCCAACCATCATTAAAAGACCTCTTCTTGAGTGGTGATCTTTCTTGTGAATTCTTAAATGTGCTGTTAATGAGTTTATTCTCTCAGTTAATAAAGCTATTTGCACTTCTGGTGAACCAGTGTCTCCTTCGTGTCTTCCGTGTTCTTTAATAATTTCTAATTTTCTTGTTGCGTCCATAATCGGCACCTCCGTATAATTATCCCCTAAATCCATGAAAAAAGAATATCTCTCAAATCTTAGAATTAGGTTATCCACTAGTTATTATATCAAAATAAAAACTAGTTGTAAATTAAAATTTAATATTTTACATAAAAAAATTACTGTTAACTGCAAATTTTTTATCCATTTTAAGATTTTCCACTAGTTCATCTAAAGAACCAAATTTTTTTTCATTTCTTATTCTTTCTAAGAATAAAACCTCTATTTCTTGGTCATAAATTTCATTATCAAAATCTAAGATATATGTTTCTATAGTCAATTCTTGCCCATTTACTGTAGGATTATACCCAACTGATGTAATTCCTTTAAAAACACTATTATTCCACTTAACATTTGTATAATAAACGCCAATCTTTGGAATAATAATTTCATCATCAAATTCTAAATTTGCTGTTGGGAATCCTATTGTTCTTCCAAGTTTTTTACCATGTTTAACTTTACCACGAATACCATAAGGTCTTGATAACATCTTTATAGCTTCACTTACTTTACCTTCTAGAATACTTTTCCTAATCCTTGTACTACTTATAACTTCTTCTTCATACATAAAAGGTTCCATAACCCAAACTTCATATCCATATTTTTCTCTAAAACTTTTTAAAACTTCTATATCGCCTTCATTTTTATGACCAAATCTAAAATTAAACCCTACTACAATTCCCTTTACATTATAATCAATACAAAGAATTTTTATAAATTCTTCTGGGGACATTTCCATAAACATTTTAGTAAATGTTCTAATTGCTACAACATCTACATCTTCATTTTTCAAACATTCTAGTTTACTTTGTAGGTCCATTATAAGTTTTGGAGCAATATCCGGCTTTATAATAGAAAGAGGATGATTTTTATATGTAAAAACCATACTATTTCCGTTATTCTCTTTCGCTAAAGATATAGCCTTACGTATAAGTGATAAATGTCCAAGATGAAGGCCATCAAAACTTCCGAGTGCAACATAATTAGCTTTGTTGTTTTCTTTTATAATAATATCATCTAATACTATCATATAAATATCTCCTAATTATTTAATAGCTTTTGTATTTTAAAACCTTGGCTATCTTTTTTACCAAGACCTATAAAATTTCCATCTTCATCATAGACTCTATAAAGCTTATCTATTATAACAATGTCTTTTGTAAACCTATTATCAGCAAGTTTAACACCATTTATCAATAGTTTTGTATAGTCATTGCTTACTGTAATTCTACTATACATTTCTAAAGCTTCCTCTATTTTAATAATGTAATCCTCAATATTTTCTTCTGTAAGATCTTCAATATTAATTGATTCACCTTCTTCAAAAATAGATGTTTTACTTCTTTTAAGATCAGTCATTGTTGCTCCTACATTTAAAGCTTCACCTATATCATAGCATAAACTTCTTATGTATGTTCCTTTTGAACAAGTAACTTTCATCTTTACGTAAGGATTATTTATTTCAATATCTTCTATATTATAAATATTTATAGGTCGCCCTTCTCTTTCAACTTCTATCCCCTGTCTTGCAAGAGTATAAAGTCTAACCCCATTTTGTTTAAGTGCTGAATACATTGGCGGTACTTGAAGGTACTCCCCCTTAAAACTATTTACTACTTTTAATATTTCATCATTGTTTAGATGGGAAGGGTCGGCTTCTGATATAACTTCACCTTCTAAATCATAAGTAGTAGTTTTAATTCCTAGTTTAAACTCTACAACATATACTTTTTCGGAATTCATTATGTAATCTATTATTTTAGTAGCTTTTCCTATACAAATAGGCAGAACACCAGTAGCCTCTGGATCTAGAGTCCCTGTGTGTCCAACCTTACCTGTTTTAGCAATCTTTTTAATTTTTCTTACCACATCAAAGGAAGTCATTCCTTTATTTTTAAATACGTTAATTACACCGTTCATTAATTCATGGCACTTTCAATTGCTTCTAATATAATAACTCTTGCTTCATTCATATTAACATCTTTAATCTTAATGCCAGCTGCCTTAATATGACCACCGCCACCTAAGCTTTCAGCAATTTTTCTTACATTAAAATCATTTTTTGATCTTAAACTTGCTTTAACTCCATCTTCTGCTTCTTTTATAAGTACAGCAACTTCTACGCCCTTTATCTGTAATCCAAAAGAAATTATATCTGATGTATCATGATTTAATAAATCAAGTTCTTTCACAAGAGATTCTGTAATTTGTATTAAAGCTACCTTATTATCTAATAAAAGTTCCATATCAGTTAATGCTTTTCCGATTAGTTTCATTTTATTAAAGCTTTTATTATCGAAAAGACTTGTATAAATAAATGTATTATTTACACCTATCTTTTTTAATCTTGCTGCTATTGTATGTGTTCTAAAAGTTACATTTGAATGTCTAAATGCTCCAGTATCAGTAACTATTGAAGTATATAAACATGTACCTACTTCTAAAGTAGCTTCAGTTTTTTCATCAAAATTCATTCCTAATTGTTCTAATAATTCAAAAACAATTTCTGCAGTTGCTGCAGCCTTTATATCTACATAGTTAATATCACCATAATTATCATTTGTTACATGATGATCTATATTAACTAGTTCACCTCTGAATTTTTTTAAATCTGCTGAAATTCTCTCATAGTTTCCACAATCAAGCACAACAACCATATCAGTATCTTTAGTGGGTGATATAGTTTCCCCATTACCTTCTTCTGCTGATTTAAGATATTGAAGGCTATCACTAATAATATCTTTCGAAATTAAGTATACATCTTTACCTAAAGCTCTAAGCCCATTTAATAAACCTAGAGCACTACCTACCGCATCACCATCTGGTGATACATGGTAGGTAATACCTATTTTTTCTGCATTATTTATTTGTATGCTAATATCTTTTAATGACATATTATTTCCCTTTAGCCTTTCCTAATAACTCTTCAATTCTTAATCCATTATCAATAGATTTGTCGATTTCAAAAATTATTTGAGGATTGTGTCTTAGGTTAATTCTTATGCCAATTTCTCTTCTTATATATCCACTAGCTCTTTTAAGTGCTTCAAAAGTATTTTGTTTTTCTTCTTCATTTTTTCCATAAATACTAACAAATACTTTTGCATAACCTAAATCCTTAGTAACTTCAACAGATGTTACTGACACCATTGCTGTCATTCTTGGGTCTTTTATTTCATCTCTGATTATATTACTAACTTCTCTTCTAACTTCTTCGTTGATTCTTCCACCTCTGTAGTTAGCCATTTAAATCACCTCTT
>X276_Barnacle_Goose__coassemble_483_pt1 | contig 12780 bp, 10 predicted proteins | sample X276_Barnacle_Goose__metabat2_low_PE_010 | metagenome-assembled genome bin X276_Barnacle_Goose
GAGTAGAAGGTATGAAACAATTCAATTAATAGGGTAATTGTGATAAAATAATAATATTAATTAATAACAGGAAGGAGAAGAATATGAATATACAAATCTTCGGAAGAAAAAAATGTTTTGATACTAAAAAGGCTGAAAGATATTTTAAGGAAAGAAATATAAAATTCCAATTTATTGATATTGATATAAAAGGGTTAAGTAAAGGTGAATTAAACTCAATTAAATTATCAGTACCTATAAATACATTAATAAACACTAAATCTAAAGATTATACTAAATTAAATCTAGATAAAATTAGAAGTATAGAAATGAAAGAAGAAATTTTATTAAATAATCCCAAAGTAATAAATACTCCTATTGTTAGAAATGGAAAGTTAGCTACACTAGGATATAAAAATGAAGTTTGGGAAAAATGGGAATAATAATCTAAAATATTTTTATAAGGTTATATTAAAAACATATAATATTATTAAATAAGGAAGTATCAGATGATAAAAATCAAATTAGAAAAAAACAAAGGCGGAGAACCTATATTGAAATTAGGGGTTAATACTAAGGAATTAGAAAAATATAGAATATTGAAAAGACCTTTAATGGATAGTAAAAAAATAAAGGGTACATATAACTATGAAGTTCCATTAAGATATTTTATACCTATATTTAATAATTTGCCAAAAGAAATATTGAAGGTAGATAAAAAAAGTGTTTTGTCATATCTAGAATTTTCAGATGATTTTGATGAAAAGTACTACTATGCTTTAGTAGCAAATGCTAAATACATGAGATTATGGAGGGAAGAGAATTGTCCTGACATATATAAAATATCATTAAATATAGATGATCTAACTCTAAAAAAAGAAGTTGTATTTAAAAAAGTTAAGATAAGTATGTCGCTATAATATATGCATAGTAGAAATGTTATATATTTATTCAACTGATAAAGTAATATAGGAATAATAGGAGATATTATGGAAGTTATAAAAGAGTTTAAAGAAAGATACGAAAAACTTATGGAAGAGGATGTTGATCTAGCATTAGAATATGCTTTGGATAGTTTTAAAACTATTGGGAATGCAGATATACTTGTATATATTGGTGAAGCGTTAATGTCAAATGAAGATTTTGAGGGGGCAAATGAAGCTATAGATAATGCTTTAAGTGAAAATTGCGAAGATAAACTTTTAGCATATAGTTTAAAGGGGGAAGCTTTATTTTATTTGGATAAGTATAAAGAAAGTAGAGATTCTTTTAATGAAGTTATAAAACAAGATGTAAATAGTTTTTTTGCAACAGTATATTTAGTTGATATAGATATAGTAGAGGGGAAGTATTTAGATGGAATAATTAAGATAGATACAATATTAAATTCAAAAACTCTAAATAGTGAAGATACTGCATTTATGCAAACTAAAAAAGGGTGGATAATGTTTAAGTATTTAGAGAAACAAGAAGAGGCTTATAACTTATTTAAAGGATCTATACTTAAAGATAAAAATTGTGGAACAGCCTATGTTGGCTTAGGTAGCTATTATTTATATAAGAAGAATTATGAAAAATCAATAAATAACTATGAGAAAGCATTAGAACTAGGTGAAGGTTGTAGTATAGTATATGAAGGCCTAGAAAAAGCTCGAAGGAAAAGAGGATAAATTATGATTAATATAAATACAGAGATTATGGATAATATAATCAATTCAGCACTTGAAAATAATGATGTAGAAGATATATTTAATAAAATTCTATCAGTAAATCCAGATAAGGCATTAACTTTTTGTGAGAATGGTCTTAAAGAAACCAAAGATCCTGATTATGCAATATATTTAGGGCATGCATATCTAACACTTGGAGAATATGAAAAAGCATTAGAGTGTATAGATATAGCTCTAGAGAGTGGAAGTGACTATTATGTATATGCTTATAATGTTAAAGCTGAAGCATTTCTGGAAATGGATATGTACACTGAAAGCAGAATATATTTTGAAAAAGTTTTAGAAATAGAAGAAGATCAATTATTTGCAAAAGAATGTCTACTAGAATTAGATATTAGAGAAGAAAATTATCTTGATGCAATTGAAAGATGTAATGATTATATACTTAAATATCCAGAAAATACTGAATCAGTTGCAGGAATGAAATCAACATTAGGATGGATATACATGGATGATATAAATGATCCTGATTTAGCTGAGATATCTTTTAATGAAGCAATAAAAATTGATCCAAGAGGTTCAAGAGCTTATACAGGTCTTGGAATTTTATATATAACACAAGAAAAGTATAGAGAAGCTATAGTTCTTTTGGAAAAAGCAAAAGCTTTAGATGCAAGTGATTCTGAAAATTATTTTATGTTAGCTTTATCTTATAAGGCACTTGAAGATTTTGAATTAGTTGAAGAGCTTCTTTTTAAAGCCGAAACCTTAAATCCAGAAGATAATCGTATATTATTACAAATAGCTTTTGAGATGAATAGGCAGGAAAGATATTATGAAGCAATAGAATATTTTAATAAAGTTTTAGCCTTAAATCCAGATGATGATTTTACATGGAATGATATGGGGGATGCATATAAGGCTAATAAAGAATTTAAGGAAGCTTTAAGATGTTATACTAAAGCCTATGAAATAGATAATGAAGATGGATTATATAAGGAAAATATAAATAATATAAAGAGTTTAATTAGCTAGATGATAGTTATATATAGAACTTAATATACTAAATAGTTATAATTATTTAGTGTACTAAGTGTGTATTTAAGGAGGTTTTATGGAAGTTAATACAGTAATAGCAGAAAAGAGCAAGGTTAAAATAAAAAAACCTAAACAATATAAAGTAGTTATGTATAATGATGATTTTACAACAATGGAGTTTGTAGTCAGTATATTATTGCATATATTTAATAAAAAAATAGAGGAAGCAAACAAAATAATGTTTGATGTTCATAAGAAAGGTAGAGGTATAGCAGGAATATATCCTTATGATATAGCAGTATCTAAATTAAATACTACTATGCGAATATCAGAATCAGAGGGATTTCCTCTAAAGCTTACAATAGAAGAGGTGTAAAATTTGGAAATAGATAAAATGTTAAATGAAATAATAATAAATGCATTTACTTATGGGAAAAATAATAATCATGAGTATATAACACCGGAACATTTATTATATAGTGCCCTAGATAATGAATTTTTTAAGGAGGCTATTGTTAAATGTGGTGGTGATATACTAACTCTAAAAAGCAATTTATCAGACTATATGAATGAATATATTTCAAAAGTAGATGAAGGAATCGATATAGAAGAGAGTTTTGGATTTAGAAGTATATTTTATATAGCAAGTCAACAGGTAAAGTACAGTGAAAAGAGTAAAATAGGAATAGAGCATTTAATTTCAGCTATGTTTTCACTAGAAGAGAGCTATGCAGTTTATTATCTTGAAGAGATGGGAATAACTAAATCAAAATTGTTATTTAACTTATGTCATAGGGAAAGTGATGAAGAAGGTGATGTGGAAAGCGACGAGAATAATTATTATGTAAATTATAAAGATGATGAATTAGAAAACAAGTCAATGGAAGAATTACAACATGATAAAAATATTAATGAGAATGTTCGTGATAGTGATTATTCTGATAAGAGTGAAGTAGTAAATAAAGATAATAAAAAGGTGAAAAAGAATAAAACAATTGTTGAAAAATATACAACTAATATGACTAATCTTGTGAAAAAAGAAATTATAGATCCTTTAATAGGTAGGGAGGATATAATTAATAGGACACTTCAAATACTTTGTAGAAGAACTAAAAATAATACAGTTCATGTTGGTGAGCCTGGAGTTGGTAAAACAGCAATTATACTAGGTATTGCAAAACTAATAGTTGAAGAGAAAATACCTAAAAATTTAAAAGATGCAGAAATTTTCTCTTTAGATATGGGATCACTACTTGCAGGAACAAAATATAGAGGAGATTTTGAAGAACGAATAAAAGGAATTCTAGATGGTCTAAATAGCCATCCAAATCCAATAGTTTATATAGATGAAATTCATAATATAGTTGGGGCTGGATCATTAAATGCAGGGTCTTTAGATGCTTCAAATTTACTTAAACCATATTTGATGGAAGGTAAAATTAGATTTATAGGAACAACTACATTTGATGAATATAAAAAGCATTTTGAAAAAGATAAAGGATTAAGTAGAAGATTTCAAAAGATAGAAGTAAAAGAAACAACTATTGAAGAAACTATAAAAATCCTTAATGGTATTAAGGGAAATTATGAAGCTTATCATAATGTTAAATATACTGATGAAGCTATTATAAGTGCAGTAAAATTGAGCTCTAAATATATTAACGATAAGTTTTTACCGGATAAAGCTATAGATATTATAGATGAAGCAGGATCTTTTGTATGTATGAATAGAGAATCAGAGGAAACAAAGACTATAGATGAAAATGTAATAGAAGAGATTATCTCAAGAATATGTAGTATACCAAAACAAAGGGTAGAAAATGAAGAGGTAAATTCATTAAAACAACTTGAATCTATATTAAAAGACAATGTATTTGGACAAGATGATGCAATTAATGAAGTGGTAAGATGCATTAAGATGTCTCGTGCTGGATTAAACGATGATAACAAACCTGTTGCATCAATGCTGTTTGTAGGACCTACTGGAGTTGGAAAAACGGAAATAGCTAAAACGTTAGCAAAAACACTAGGTGTAGATTTAGTTAGATTTGATATGAGTGAGTATGGAGAAAAACATTCAGCTTCAAAATTAATAGGATCACCTCCAGGATATGTAGGTTATGAAGAAGGCGGTCTTTTAACAGATGCAATAAGAAAGAAACCAAATTGTGTACTTTTATTAGATGAAATAGAAAAATCTCATGCAGATATATTAAACGTATTATTACAGGTAATGGATTATGCAACTTTAACTGATAATCAAGGAAGAAAAGTTGATTTTAGAAATGTAATTTTAATAATGACATCTAATGCAGGGGCAAGAAATATTGGGAAAAACCTAGTTGGATTTGGAGAGAGAGTGGTTAAAGGAGAGGCAATAACAGAAGAAGTTAATAAAGTGTTTACTCCAGAATTTAGAAATAGACTAGATAAAGTAGTTATATTTAATCATGTAGATAGCAGCATGGCAGAAAAGATAGTTAAGAAAGAACTTAATATATTTAAGGAAAAATTAGCTAGTAAGAATGTAACTATTACTTTTGAAAAAGAATCTATAGATCTAATATCTAAGAGTGGTGTTTCAAAAGAGTTTGGAGCGCGAGAGATAATTAGAATAATAAATTCGAAACTTAAACCATTACTAGTGGATGAAATATTATTTGGCGAGCTTAGTAAGGGTGGAGAATGCATTGTAGAAGTAAAAAATAATGAACTTAAATTGAAAATGAAATAATGAAATATTATCAAAATGGTTAAATTTCCCAGGAAATTTTAAAACTAATACATTCGATTTATTAGAGGAATATGCTTATTGATAAGTATATAAATAAAAAATAAGACTGAAATTATTTATACGACAATTATTAATTAAGATATGTTGTATTTTATTAATTTCAGTCTTTTTAACTTTATACTCTTATTATAGAAAGTTCAGTATCTAATTTAGAAGGATAAGCTTAAGAATAAATCATTTAATTTCAGCTAAGGGATTATCCTTAAGATCGCAATATTGTTTTACAATCTTTTGGTTAGATATTTCCTGTAGTTGTTCCTCTGAGAGTTTAGAACCCATAACATACATAAAGCTTGCCCTTAAATTTTGAGGGGTATAGTCATACGGTAAATTTGCAGCTATAACTGCATTTTTAAAAGTCATTTGGAATGAACGGATATTTTTAGGTCCACCTTTATCATTAACAAATAATAAATCTGTATCTGGTGATAATGTACATCTTAAATTTATATAATCCTTTAAATCATTATATAGACTATCATTTATAGGATATTTAGACTCAACACCATCTATTTTCACTCGAATAACTTTATTAGATAAATCTATATTAGACATTTTAAGAGAAAATATAGTCTTCATTTTCAACCCAGTAGATATAATTATCTTACAAATACAAACATCACGAATACCATAAGTATTTTCTCGAATAATATCTAGGAGTAGTTTAATATGACTTGGATTAATATGTTTTGGAGCAGTTTTTTCTATTTTAAGTTTTGGAACATTTAGAGCAAAATTATATTTATAAATCTTTTCAATGTCAGCCATATATTTAATTAATAGTCTAATTGATAGTAGTTTAGAGTTTACAGTAATTCTACTATTATTTAAAACTCTCATACAAAAGTCTCTATAATCTTTAATATCCTCTTCGTTTAAATCAGAAATATTAAAGCTTGTATCTTTGTATTTTAAGAATAAATATTTTTCAAAACCTAATAAATTTAAATAATGTAATCTACAAGTATCCTTAGAAATAGAACTTGGAGAATTTATTATATATTTTCTGAAACGTTCAATATATATAGAAAGTTCATAATCAACAAAACTAAGATTTTCAAAATCAATTTTTTCTATATGCATAGTTATACCACCTACCTATATCTCGTATAGTCTAAACTAAACGGATTCCTTTTTATTTTATATTGGGTAATTTAAAGTCTAAAAATATTTAATATAAGAACATTTATAGTGATAATATTAAATTGTACTACTAATAAGATTTTAACATAAATATTGATGGAACGCAGTAATAGAGTGAAAGTAATTATAAAAATATTAATTTATATTTAGTACAGGGTTGATATTGATATAGAAAGTATATTAATGAATTAAGAATTTAAAATATAATGTAGAAATTTAAGTACCGCTGATAGTAATACTTAAAAACTAACGTTAATTTAAAACAGATATAAAATTTTAAATTAATATAACATTAGAAAATATACTTAAATTAAATATAAAGAGAAGGATTCCTAAAAAAATACATATTAAGCAAATAATATACGAATCTTATTTAATAACATAAATATCAACCTAAAATCTATCTCTAAAATAAATAATAACTCAACCAAAAGTAAAAATATAAAATTTTAATAGTTAATTATAAATTATTATGTATCTATGTTAAAATTAATAAGAAAAATATAGTTTGGAGGTGTTATTGTATGAAAATATTTCATACAGGAGATTGGCATATAGGTAAGCTAGTTAATGGTTACTATATGACTGAAGATCAAAAGTTTGTACTAGAACAACTTTATGAAAAAATTGAAATAGATAAACCAGATGTTATATTAATAGCTGGAGATTTATATGATAGATCTGTACCACCAGTTCAAGCAATAGAATTATTAAATAGTGTTTTTGATAAAATTGTTAGAGTATTAAAAATACCTATAATTGCTTTAGCAGGAAATCATGATAGTAATGAGCGCTTAAATTTTGGAAGTGAATTATTAAAAGAAAGTGGATTATATATAAGTGGAAATTTAAATAGAGAAATTGAAAAAATAACTTTAATGGATGAATATGGTCCAGTTAATTTTTATCCAATTCCATATGCAGATCCGCCAGTAGTAAGAGATTTATTTGAAGATGATAAAATAAAGACACATAACGATGCAATGAGTAAAATTGTTGATTCAATTAAAGAATCATTTAATAAAGATGAACGAAATATTGCTATAGCTCATGGTTATGTTACTTATACTAAGGAAAATGGAGAAGAATTAGTTTTGCTAGAGGAAAGCGATTCAGAAAAGCCTTTATCCATAGGTGGGACTGATCTTATAAATTCATCTTGTTTTGAGGAGTTTAATTATACAGCGCTTGGACATTTACATGGACCTCAAAAAGTTGGTAGTGATAAAATTAGGTATGCAGGGTCATTATTAAAGTATTCTTTTTCAGAAATAAAACAGAAAAAAGGTATTACAATTGTCGATATAGATAAGAATGGTAATGTTAATATAGATTTATTTCAATTTAAACCAAGAAGAGATTTCAGAATAATTACTGGAGAACTAGAAGAGTTATTAAAAGAAGATGTAGCTAGTTTAGAAAATAATGAGGATTATATAAAAGCAGTACTTAAAGATAAAGGTGAGCTTTTAGATCCAATGGCAAAGCTTAGAAGTGTTTATCCAAATGTAATGGAACTAGTTCGTGAAGATCGACTTAAGTCTTCATCTAATAATAAAGTTCTTGCAAGTAATATAAATAATAAATCTAAATTTGATTTGTTCCAAGATTTTTATACTGATATAACAGGTGAAGAGTGTACACTGGATGAAATAGAAGTTATAAAAAAAGTAATAAGCAAAGCAGAAAAAAGGGGTGAAGAGTAATGAAGCTGCAAAAATTAATAATAACAGGATTTGGACCCTATGCTTCAAGACAAGAATTAGATTTTGAAGAGAATCTTAAAGGGAAAAATATGTTTGTTATTACTGGAAATACTGGTGCTGGTAAAACAACTATATTTGATGCTATTAATTTTGCACTTTATGGTGAAGCTAGTGGAAGTGATAGAGATGGTAAATCTCTTAGAAGTGACTTTGCAGAAGGGGATACAAAGACAGAAGTTGAACTATTCTTTTCTTTAAGGAATAAAGAATATTATGTTAAAAGAAGTCCATCTTATTTAAAGCCTAAGAAAAAAGGAGAAGGATTCACTGAAAATAAACCATCGGCAGAACTTAAAATTATCGGTGGTAAAACAATAACTGGAACAAAGGAAGTAACTAGAGAAATAGAAGCTATACTAGGTATAAGTGCAGAACAATTTAAGCAATTAGTTATGATACCACAAGGTGAATTTAAAAAGCTTTTAAATTCTAAAAGTGATGAAAAAGAAGAGATATTTAGAAAGATATTTGGAACAGAAATATTTGAGAAAATCCAAAGAGATATAAAGGATCAATCAATTAAACTTAGAAAAGCTGTAGAAATAGTAGAACGTGAAAGAGCATCTCAAATAAGAAGTTTTATTTGTAGTGAAGATGATGTAGAGCTGTCTAGAGTTATAAATGAAGATAAGCTTAATATAGATCTTATTATGAAAAGTTTTGATGAAGTTATTAAGAGAGATAAAGAAGAACAGACTTCATTAGAAAATAAAATAAAAGTAATTAATGAATCTATTGAAAAAATATCTGAAAGTCTAACTATTGGAAAAGAGATAAATAGAAAATTTGAAACCTTAGAAAAAAATAAAGAAGAACTAAACAATCTGACTAGTTTAATTAAGGAGTTTGAATCAAAGAAGTTGTCCTTAGATAGAGGACGAAAAGCCATAAGTGTTAAGGTTTATGAAGATAAGTATAATGAAAAAAATGCCTACTTAAAAAAGATTAATAATGATATATTAGACTTAGAGAAAAGAATAGAAATTTATAAAGAATCTCATATAAAATCTGAAGCAGAATTTAAACTTCAGCAATCTAAAGAAATAGAGAGAAATAAGTTAATAAAAGATATAGATGAAATATTGAGGTTAAAGGAAAAAGTAGTATCTTATGAGGAAAGCTTAGCTAAAGTTAATACTGTTACATTAGCTGTTGAAACATTAAAAAATAGAATTATAGAAATAGAGGCACGTAGTAAAGAAAATACTATTAAAATTAATTTGATTAGCAATGAGTTAAATGAAATTAACTTAGCAAAAGAGAAAATTAGTAAATTACAAGTTGAAAAACTAGATTATGATAATAAAGGTAGTAAGCTTGAAAGCTTACTTAAGAGTATTAATCAGTGGAACGATTATTATAAAAAATATTTAATTGAGAAATCTATATTTGAAAAATTAGAAAGGCAATTTAATGAAGAAAAAGTAAAGACTGAGCATTTAGAAGATATCTTTAGAAAAAGTCAGGCGGGATTACTAGCTCAAGGTTTAGAAAATGGAAGTAGCTGCCCTGTATGTGGTTCTTGTGAACATCCTAAATTAGCAGTTCTAGAAAATAGTGAAATAACTGAAGAGTTAGTTAAGAAGAGTAAGTATTCTTTAGAAAAAGCAAGAGAACTAAAAGAAGATAAACTTACTGTATTAACAGATATTAATTCTAATTTGAAATCTATAAAAGAGAATTCAATAGAAATTTTAACTAAGGAACTATTATTAGATACTACTTTATTTAGTAGTTGTAAGGTAAATAGTGAAGAATTTGATAATCTACAGGAAGTTAAATTAGCTGTATTAAGACTTATAAGTATTAATAATGAGTCTATATCAGAAGTTAAGCTTAATCTTGAAAATCTTAATAATATTATTAAAAAAGAGAAAGAGATATTATCTGAAAAACAAAAAAGAGAAAAGGATAATGAAGAGTTAAAAGAAGAATTAAAGATTAAAAATGATGAACTTATTCTTAATGAAGGAAATAAGAGAGTAATAATTAATAATTTGAATACTATTAAAAATGAATTTAAAGGTGAAATTAAGACATTAAAAGAATTAGAAGATACTCAAAATAGTCTAAATATTAAGCTTGAAAAACTTAAACAAGATTATGATAATTCAGAAAAGGCTTTTAATAGTGCAAAAACATTACTAGATCAAGAAATGGGGAGTTATAATAAAACTAAAGAAGTTTTAGAGATAGCAAATAAAGAGCTTTCAGAAGCATTAGATATATTTAAGGAAAAAGTTTTATCACTAGGTTTTAAGAATTATAAAGATTATAAGGAAGGGGTATTAACAGAAAGTGAAATAGAGTATTTGAATAAAGAAATTAATGATTTTAATTCTAAGCTATTATCATCTAAAAAGGTATATGAAGCTTCTTTAAAGGAGATAACTGGTAAATCAATAGTTAATTTAAGTGAAATTCAAGATAAATTAGCTACTGAAATTAAAAATAGAGATGAACAAATCAACTATAGTAAAGAACTTTTTTCAAGAATAAAAAATAATAATTCAGTAATAGAAAATTGCAAGAAATATAGTAAGGAAATAGAACTAGATGAGAAAAAGTATAGAACTGTTGGTAAACTTTCTAATATTGTAAATGGAGATAATAGTAAAAGAATAAGCTTCGAAAGATATGTTTTAGCAGCTTATTTTGAAGATATAATTAGGGCTGCTAATGTTAGGTTTAATAAAATGACATCAAATAGATTTGAGCTTTTAAGAAAAGAATCTACAGGTGATATGAGAAAAGGCCAAGGATTAGATCTAGAAGTTTTTGATAACTATACTGGTAAATCAAGAGATATAAAAACATTATCAGGTGGAGAAAGCTTTAAAGCATCACTTGCTATGGCTCTTGGTCTTGCAGATATAGTTCAGGCACATGCTGGTGGGATTCAATTAGATACAATGTTTATAGATGAAGGTTTTGGAACATTAGATCCAGAGTCACTAGATAATGCTATAGAGTGTTTAATAGATCTTCAAAATGATGGGAGGTTAGTTGGTGTAATATCACATGTAGCAGAATTAAAAGAAAGAATAGACGCAAGACTTGAAATAAGTTCAACTAGCAAGGGGAGTAAGGCAGAATTTAAGGTTTAATATTGGGTAATATAGTTAAATAAGAGTCCTATTAATTTTACTAATATCTTATAGTAAGAGGATTTGTTAAAAACTAATAATTAGGTTAGTAATATTAACAAGAATTATATTAATGCTAAATTTAATATATTATAATAATAAATAAAATATAAACAGAAGATAGTAGGGAGTGAAAAATATTGAGTAACCAAATCGAAATATTATGTGCATTAACTTGTACATATGAAAGTAAAAAATTAGCCATTATGTGTCCAGTAGGAAAAATTATAGATAGATTAGAAAATTTTAATCCTGAGTTTTTAGCGAAGAAGTTTTCGGGAGATGTTAATAAAGTTTATTCTCTTGATTCATTAGTTGAAATAGAACAAATGATAGCACCTATAGTAAATAGATTTGGGAAAATACCAGATAGGACATATGCAACTATTGCAGGTATAAGAGATGCTGAAACTGGAGAAGATATGATTCATTTAAAAGAAAAAATAGATGAATTATATACTATAGAAAAAGATTTACAAGGTGAAGGATATAGTTCTTATGGAGTTTTTTATGTTGAAGAAAATATAGAAAAATTCACAGATGAAAATGATATTCCATTTAGTGAGGATCGTACACTTATGAGAATTAATAAAGATAAGTATAATTTATATGGACTTATTAATTATGTAAGAGACAACTATATAAATGAGATTGCCTACTCCTCTATACCTGGTTTATTTAATGAATGTTTTATGGATTTAGAATATTATAAAACTATAGAAAAAATCAGAATTCTAAATATGGATGATATAAATAAATTCTTTAGTACCGTAGAAGAAGGTAGTTTATATATTCCATTTGCAAGAAAAGATCTAAATAATAATATTAGCTTAGGAAATGGAGAAAAAATTGCATTAACTTCAATTAATACTGGTGAAATGGAATTTGATGAAACTAATGAATATGGAATATCTGTTGATTTAATAGACAATGAATATGTATTTAATCCAGTTGAATGTGTATTCCATAAAAATAATAATAACTATAGCATTAGTATATTAGAAGAAGGCGAAGAGTTAACACAAAAAGTTATTAATACAATAGAAATGTTTAAGAGGTAATTTAAAGTGGAATAATAAATCTATAATGTATAGTTGTATTTATAATAGGATTTAGGTTTATAATAAAAAATTAAATTTATAGTTCTGATTAAATTTATTAAAAATTCTGAGATATAGAGTATTTTTTTGTAACAAATTAGATTATTTTAAGTATATATATAATAAATTAATAATATACTTAGG
>X276_Barnacle_Goose__coassemble_485_pt1 | contig 12745 bp, 12 predicted proteins | sample X276_Barnacle_Goose__metabat2_low_PE_010 | metagenome-assembled genome bin X276_Barnacle_Goose
TATGTTGTTTTTTCTTCGTCTGTTCCTTGCGACTTGACTATCTTAACATATATTTTACTAGCTTTTTACTCATATTTATCACTTACATACAATTATTCTTTATATTCTACATATTTCTATGTTTTTCTTCTATTTTCTTATATTGATACACACGGATAAGTTTTCATTTTTAATAAATACTTTCCTATAAATCCATTTATTATACACAAGCATATTGTTTGTATTGCTACAATCATAATCTATACACCTACGTATATATCCACTAACATTAGAGTTATATTTATTAAGCTCTGCATCTAATATTACCCTACCTATATTTTATACTTATTAATGTAGAGTTTTATTACACCTATATATTATTAAATATTCTAAAGTTATTCCTAAGCTCAAATGAGGTAAATTAAAATACTATCATTTAATACAATTTAACCAGATTACTATCATATATATAATTAGACAATGTTTAATCTGTAATTAAAATAAATATGATTACTTATGATATTCCTGCTTACTTAATAAATTTTTAATTTATTACTGATTGATCTTTAATTTCTAAATGTAATCTAGTTATACAATTATAAATAGATACTACACACTCTCTTTTACCAACACCTTCTAATATAATAGAAACTATTTGGTAAAATAATTATTTACAATATCTACATTAAGTTATTTATCTTTATCATCTTCCCTACCTGATATCTTTAAGTTGAACTTTATAATTGCAAAACGGAATCTTTAATAGTTAACGATTGCAAATATGTTTAATCTTTATTTTCTAAAAACTTCCTTCAAATTTATTGACATATATAAATAATTGTATATATAATAAGGTTAAACGTGTTACTGTTTAATCAGGCATAAGTTCTTCATACTAGAGGATACTTATGCTTTTTTTTAATTTGATGGTGTATTAAAATTATCATACCAAATTAAAATTTAAATATTAATACAATACATATAAATATTATTGTAAGAGAGGTGCCAATTAATTATGTTTGATTTTATTAAAAAAATATTTAACTCAAACTCAAAAAATCAAGAAGCTGTAAAAAATATTAACACTCTTGTAGCTGCAGTTTCTGGTAAGGCTATTCCTTTATCAGAAGTTCCAGATCCAGTTTTTGCTGAAAAATTAGCAGGAGATGGTATGGCTATAATCGCTGAGGGTGATGTCGTTGTTGCTCCAGCTGATGGAAATCTAACTTTAGTTTTCAAAACTAAACATGCTTTTGCTATTACACTTGATAATGGCTTAGAATTACTTGTTCATATAGGTTTAGAAACTGTTTCTCTTAACGGTGAAGGTTTTGAACAATTAGTAGAACAAGGTACAAGAGTAAAAGCTGGTACACCAATAATAAAAATCGATAGAGAATTTATTAAAAGTAAGGGATTATCTCTTGCAACTCCAGTATTAATAACAAATGTAGATATGACTAAATCAATATCACCTATAGAAACTGGAAATGTTATTGCTGGTGAAACTACAGTTGTTAACTTCGAAGTTTAATATATTAATTTAAAATTTTTATTGCTTAAAATAAAAAAGTAGCTAAACTAATAGCTACTTTTTTATTTTATTATTTCTTTATTACTGATACTCTAAATCTTTCTATATGCATTGCTAAATAAGCTATTTCATCTTTTGTAACCTTTTTATTTAATCCATTTTCTAAAATTTCTGATGCTTCTTCTGCAATTTTATAAGATGTTTTATATTCCTTTTTTATAATTTTTATTAAATCATTTTTTATGGGATTATCAATCATTATTCTTTCTACTGCAAACCTTATATGACTTATAAACCTTGCATAATCTAAAGATTCTCTATCTATTTCAATATCTAATCGTTCTTCAACAAGTCCTACTATTGAGTTACTTAAAGCACTATATTTAATTGTATTAGATAATTTACCACTATTTCTTGCAGAATGTATATGTAATGCTATAAATCCTATTTCACCATCTGGAATCTTAATATTAGCTGATTTATTAATTTTTTCTGCTAATTTTACAGCTAAATTAAATTCTCTTTTATATAGAGTTTTTATTTCAACTAAAAATGGATTTTGTATTTCCTCATTATCTTGTATTCTTTTAACAGCAAGATGTAAGTGATCTATTAATCCGATATGAATACCTTCATTAAGTTCTTCTCCTAAATTTTCTGATATTTCCGCTATACATTCTTCGCAAAGTGCAAAAAATTCATCATCCACTCTTCCTATTATTTCTTTTATGTTTTTTTGATTTTCTTCATTCTCAATTCTGAATAACTTTTCTACTATTAATCCAGCTTCTAAAACTTCTCCGAACTTTTTCCCAAATCCAATACCTTTTTCAAATAATATTGTTTCTACACCCTTATCTTTAACAAGTAGAATATTATTATTAAATACCTTAACCACAACCACCCTATCATTCAAAACAACACTCATATTTACACCTCATCTACTTTTGTACAATTAAAATTCTAATGATATTATCTTTATAATATTTTAGAAAAAGTAATATGATCTCTCCAACTACCATTTATAAATAGATATTTCTCATTTATTCCAACTTCTTTAAATCCGCATTTTAAAAGCACACTTTTAGATTTATCATTCTCAACTAAAGCAGATGCTTCAATTCTATGTAAATCTAACTCATCTTTAGAGTATTTTAATAAAAGATTTACTGCCTCAGTCATATATCCCTTTCCTTCTTCTTGCTTATCTATGGAATATCCTAAAATCCCACTTTTAAATACGCCATACACAATATTAGATATCTTTGCCTTTCCTATCAATTTATTATTTTTATATATCCCCATATCAAAGCTACTACCATTAAGTAATTGTTTATAACTTTCTAATAATATATCTTTTTGCACCTCATATGTGTAAAAACTATTATCTCTTGCTGGCTCATATGGTGCTAGATGTTCCTTGTTTCTAATATAATAATCTAATAATTCTTCCGCATCATCTGGAGTAAAATTTCTAATTTCTATATTTTTTCCAACTATGTTTATAAAAGAGTTCCTAGATATGTGATTGTATTCATTTCTATTTATACCAAAACTTAATTCATCTAAAAAATTTCCATTTATAAAAAGATTTTCAGATAATATTCCTTCTAAAGTAAATCCATAATCTAAAAAAGCCTTTAAATTAGCATTTTCATTTACTATAAAATTCGCTTTATATATATTAATATCTTTAAAAATAGCCCTTAAAATAGTCTTAAGGGTTTCAATCAACAAGTCATAATCCTTATCTCTATAGAATTTAAACCTTACATTACATTTTTTATTTTCTTTATCCAAATCTATAATTGTAAATCTTCCTATTATTATATTATTTTTGTCTTTTATCATATATTCACTTAGTGTTCCTTTTACTAAGTCTATATGGATTTCTTTATTATCATTCATAGCATGTCTCCTAAGAATATTGTTTGTAAATCGTCTTTATACTATTATACAAATAAATATGCATCTTGCACAACTGAAATATTGTATTGATTTTTTTATTCTTAATCAAAGTTATAAATCATATACTTAATTACGTTGTTTAATAATTATAAGAGGGGGGATTATCATTTTTATCCTTAAGCTTTTTAAATATAAAAACTCTAATCATAAAAATCATTTTAAGCGTTTCTTTACTTTAACTCTTATCTTTATAATAATAGGCATTTTCTTAGGATATAAACTTTTTTATCCGAAAGAATCAAAGCCAGTACAATGGGACTTAGATGATAACATTAAAAAAGATATTAAATTTATATCTGAAGAAAGTTTAATTAAAGAAATGAAGAGTGTTTCTAAAATAATCCCACTAGAAATCGAGTTTTCTGAAAGTATTATTATAGATAAGAGCTGGGGTAACTTTACTGTGTTTGATAAGTTTAAAAAAATCAAATTCTTTGCAAACTGCTCCTATGCTGTAGATCTATCTACTATTGCAGAGGAAGATATAAAAATAGATAATCTAAAGAAAGAAATAGAACTAAAACTTAACCCGCCTGAAGTTTTTAGTATAGATTTAGATGAGGATAAAACAATTTATGAAGAAGTTAATAATGGATTATTTAGATTTGGAGATGTTATATTAACTACTGAGGAACATGGTTTAATCGAAAGAGAGGTTGCTAATAGCTTTAAAAGAAGAATGGACGAACCAGAAATTTATGATAAAGCTATTTTAAACACAACTTCAGCCTTAGAAAAACTAATTAATCAAATTACTAATAGCAATTTCTCTGTAAAAATAACTTTTAATGAGGATTAAGATCTGTTATTATTTTCTCTAACATCTTCTCCTCATATAAATCCCAATAATCATCCATATGTTTATTAAACATTACAACTATCTTTTATTTATCACTTTCCAATAATTTTCATTAATAAATGCTATAATGATATTAATAAATAATAATTATATGAGGTGATTTTATGAAAAAAATTATATTAGCAGGTGGATGTTTTTGGGGCGTTGAGGAATTCTTATCAAGAATAGATGGTGTTACTTCCACAGAAGTTGGATATGCAAATGGTAAAACTGAAAATCCTACTTATGAAGATGTTTGTACTGGTACTACTAATTTTGCAGAAGCATGTTTAGTAGAATATGATGAAAATAAGCTTACACTTTCAGCATTACTTGAAGAATACTTCGGTATTATAAATCCAACATATTTAAATAAACAAGGAAATGATGTTGGAACACAATATAGAACTGGGATTTATTACTTTGATGAAAGTGATTTAGATATAATTACTAAAAGTATGGAAAATCTTCAAACTAGGTACGAAGAAAAGATTGTTGTTGAAGTTGAACCTATTAAAAATTACTATAAAGCTGAAGAATACCATCAAAAATATTTAAAGAAAAATCCTAATGGTTATTGTCATATACAATTCTAATAGTAATTTTCTGTGAAATAGACCAATAAATCGGTCTATTTTTTTATCTCTGAATATAAAAATCACTAAATATATTCTACTAACTATACTGATATAATAATCTATATTTAATTATTATAACATATAAAAAAGATACGGAATTAGTACTTATATTGCACTATCTATTCCGTATCTATAATACTATATTAAAAATTATCACTTTGCCTTTTATATTTTTTAAAAATAATCTAATTTTTAATCTTAATTATTGTATCCAAGTATATCTTTAATAACTTCTCCACCTATAATCATTCCTGCAACTGGTGGCACAAATGATATACTGCCTGGTATTTGTCTCTTTATTGCACATTTCTTAGTTCCACCTGTACAAACACATCCTGTTTTACATGTAACAACATCTTCTGCTCTTGGTTTCATTGGTTTCTCTTCTGAGTAAACAACTTTTAATTTCTTTACTCCTCTCTTTTTAAGTTCTGATCTCATAACTTTTGCTAATGGACATACCTTTGTTTGAGATATATCTGCAACTTTAAACTGAGTTGGGTCCATCTTATTACCTGTTCCCATAGAACTCATTATGTTTATATTATTTTCATAACAGTATTTTGCAAGTGCTATCTTAGCTGTAACAGTATCTATAGCATCTACAACATAATCAATATCATCACTTATTAATTCTGATATATTTTCTGGAGTAACAAATACTTGATGAGTTGTTACATTACATTTTCTATTTATTGAAAGAACTCTCTCCTTCATAACTTCAACTTTAACCTTACTAATTGTGCTAAAAGTTGCATGTATTTGTCTATTTAAATTTGTAAGACATACCGTATCATCATCAACTAAAATCAAATTACCTACACCAGCTCTTGCAAGTGCTTCTACAGTAAAGCTTCCAACCCCACCTACTCCAAATACAATAACCTTTGCATTTTTTAATTTTGATAACCCTTCACTCCCAATTAATAATTCTGTTCTTGATAATGGGTGTTGTAACATTTATATCTCTCCTTTTATGTAATGTACTAAAATACATTTAATAAACTTAATTTATTATTTATTTTAGACTATTATATGTATATATACAATATTATTATGTAGTATATTATTTTATTATCTATCTACATATATTAAAACTAAGGTTTTATAGTACCCTATTCTATACTACTAATAATAAACTCTATCAAAAAACTTCGAATATGTATATAATAATTATTAGGGTAATAATTTAATTATCCTAATTTTTTTTGGAGGATTTTAATATGACTTTAGGAATTATAAGTGCAATGTCAGAAGAATTAGAACTTCTTTTAACTGATATGAAATTAGAAAATAAGGTTACAAAAGCTAATATGACTTTTCACCAAGGTAGCCTTTGGGGTAAAAATGTAGTGGCAGTAGTAAGTGGTATCGGTAAAGTTAATGCTGCTGTTTGTGCTCAAATATTAATTTCAGAATACAAAGTAAATTCTATAATTAATGTTGGTGTTGCTGGTGGTATCGGAAAAGATATCTATCCTGGAGATGTTGTTGTTGCTACTGATTTAGTGCAACACGATATGGATACGACAGTATTTGGTGATGCCCATGGTCAAGTTCCAAGATTAGATACTTTTTCTTTTAAATGTGATGAAAACCTAGTAAAAGTCGCTTTAGATGCTTGTGAAGAAATCTCGGAAATAAACACTTTCTCTGGAAGAATAGTTTCAGGAGATCAGTTTATATCAAGCCTTGAAAAAATTAAATGGTTTGAAAATGAGTTTAATGCTATTTCATGTGAAATGGAAGGCGCAAGTATAGCTCATGTTTGTTACTTAAATAATGTTCCATGTGTTGTTATAAGATCAATATCAGATAACGCAAATAATGGAGCACATATGGATTATGAAAAATTCATACCTCTTGGAGTTAGAAATTCAACTACAATTTTAAAGACGATGATAAACAAACTATAATAAATTACTAATGAAAAATACATAAAAGTCACTTTTAAGACGAAAACCCTGAGCAGATAATAAATTAAATTATCTATTCAGGGTTTTCAATTTTATAGTTATTATTTTTATGATTGATTATTATCTTTTTTATTTCAGCTTATGAATAAATAGTCCACTTCTCGGCTTTGGTTCAAACCAAGTTGATTTAGGAGGCATTGTTTTACCACTATCCGCAATGCTCATAATATCATCAGTAGTTGTTGCAAACATTGAAAAACTTACTTTCATATCTGTATTTGCTCTTTTTTCTAATTCCTTTAGTCCTCTTATTCCACCAATGAAGGCTATTCTATTAGACTTTCTTGGATCTTTTATCCCTAAAATAGGATTTAGAATTTTATTTTGAAGAATTGAAACATCTAGTCTATCTACTGGGTCTTCTTCATTATATATTCCATCTTTTGCTTCTAATACATACCACTTATTCTCTAAATACATTCCAAATGTATGCTTTACTTCAGGTTTCACAGCTTCATTATTTTTAGAATGTCTAATTATAAACTCTTCTGAAACCTTCTCTAAGAATTCTTCAGATGTAAGTCCATTTAAATCTTTAACTGTTCTGTTATAATCTAAAACTTCAAGTTCATCATCAGGATATGATATTGATAAGAAGAAGTTAAATTCCTCTTCTCCTGTATAACTATCATTTTGAACTCTTCTTAAATGTCCCACCTTTACTGCTGAGGCTGATCTATGATGACCATCTGCAATGTATAAATAATCTACATTTTTAAATAACTCTTCCAGTCTACTAACTACTTCACTATCATCAATTAACCAAACTACATGCCCATTACCATCTTCTGATACAAAATCATATAACGGCTCTCTTTTGGTGGCTTTATTAACTATTTGTGATATTTCATTATTAGCTCTATAAGTTAAGAAAATTGGACCAGTATTAGCATCACAATAATCAACATGATTAACTCTATCTAATTCTTTAGCTTCCACCGTTAATTCATGTTTTTTAATAATATTATTTACATAATCATCAACAGATGTACAAGCTACTAATCCAGTTTGTCCTCTTCCATTCATAACTTGTCTATATGCATAAAAACAAGGCTTTTCATCTTGTATAAATTGTCCAGTCTCTATCATTTTATTTAAATTTTCTCTAGCCTTTTCATATACCCTATCATCATACATATTAATAGATTCATCTAAATCTATTTGTGCTTTATCTACATGTAAAAATGAATATGGATTTCCTTTTACCATTTCTCTTGCTTCTGCAGTATCCATAACATCATATGGCAATGCTGCTATTTTTGAAGCTAATTCTTTTACTGGTCTTATTGCCCTAAAAGGTTTAACTGTTGCCATAAAACTCCCTCCTAATCTATATCCTTAGCTAATTTTGAAGAATTCCTTAATTGTTGTTACAACTTCTTCTCCAATTCTATCTTGTGCTTCTCTAGTTGATGCACCTATATGAGGTGTAACACTAACTCTTGGATGATTTACTAACTTTTCATTTGCTGTTGGTTCTTGTTCAAAAACATCAATTCCCGCTCCTGAAACTTTTCCACTATCTAAAGCTTCAAGCAATGCCTCTTCATTAACAACTTTTCCTCTAGCACAGTTAACTATATAAACTCCATCCTTCATCATATCTAACTCTTTCTTACCTATTAATGAACCTACACTTTTATCATATGGTACATGTAATGATAAGAAATCTGAATTTTTTAAAACCTCATCTAATGATAAAAATTCATTTTTTAAATCTTCTTGCTTTCCAAATAAATCATTATATATAACCTTCATTCCTAAAGCTTCTGATTTTTTAACTAAAGATCTACCTATTCTACCCATTCCAACTATCCCTAAAGTTTTTCCACCTAGTTCTACACCTTCATATATTTTCTTATTCCACTCACCATTTCTCATTGTATGATTTGATGTCCCTATAAATCTTGCTACTGCAAACATATGAGCAAGTGCTAATTCTGCAACAGAATCTGAGCTTGCATTTGGTGTATTTTTAACTATTATTCCTTTTTCATTAGCATGTATAATGTCAATATTATCAACACCTACACCTGCTCTAACAACTAATTTCAATTTTCCTTCTGCGGCTTTATCTAAAACCTCTGCTGTTATTTTAGTTGCAGATCTTACAACTACTGCATCAAAATCTTTTAACTTCTCTCCGATAATTTCTTTTGGATAAAATTCATTTACAACCTCAATTCCAGCTAAAACTAATTTATCAATAGCCCCTTTTTGAAGTCCGTCACTTGTTAATACTCTATACATTTTTGTTTGCCCCCTCTAATCGATAAGTAACATTCATAAAAAAAATAAGAGTTTAGAGCGCATACACATCTCTAAACTCATACTTACTAAGTTGTGTTACTTTTGCTTATTGCTTTTATATTTTTTAACTTTAATAATTCATTAAATCTATAATTCCGTTATTTCATTTATATTAATTAATATTATATCCCTCTGATATTTCATCTTTATTAATTAATGACCCATTAATCTTCTAGACCTAATATTTCATTTATATTTTTTAATAGTTCATTTACATCTTCTACTGTACAATCAGCCATATGTCCTATTCTAAAAGTCTTATCTTTTAAACTCCCATATCCATTAGATATTAAGAAACCTCTTTCTCCTAAAGCTTTATTTAAAGCGCCTACATCTATACCTCTTGTATTTTTAATATTAGTTACTGTATTAGATAAGTATTCCTTATCTGAAAATATCTCAAAATGCTTATCAGCCCATTCTCTAACTATTTTAGCCATTTCAATATGCCTAGCAAATCTATTCTCTATACCTTCTTTATTAACTATAAAATCTAATTGATAATCTAATGCATACATATGTGATATTGATGGTGTTGATGGGTATTGATAATCCTTCTTTTGAATAAATTTATATAATGATAAAAGATCTAAATAGAAACCTCTATTTGGAACCTTCTCTGCTCTTTCTTTTGCTTTTTGTGAGAATGTACATAACGCCATTCCTGGTGGTAATCCAATTGCCTTTTGGCTTGAAGTTATACAAACATCTATGCCACATTTATCTATTTCTATTTTTGAGCCTACTGCAGAACTTACTGCATCAACTATATATACTACTTCTGGATATTTTTTAATTACTTCACCAATTGCCTCAATTGGATTCATAACTCCTGTTGAAGTTTCATTATGAGTTACTGCAACTAAATCATATTTTCCTGTTTTTAATGCTTCCTCAACCATTTCTGGTGTTGTTGCATTCCCCATTTCTACTTCAAATAAATCTGCTGCTACATTATTAGTTATAGCCATTTCATACCATCTTTTTCCGAATGCCCCTACGGAAAAAACAGCTGCTCTTTTTGCTGTACATGATCTAATAGCACCTTCCATCAACCCACTACCTGAAGTTGTTGACAGTAAAATTTCACTTTCTGTAAAAAGTATCTTTCTCATATTTTCACTAATTCTTCTTTGGATTGCAGATGCATCCTTGCTTCTATGCCCTATCATCGGTCTTGCCATTTGCTCTAAAACCTCTGGTCTAACCTCAACTGGACCTGGAATAAATAATTTTTTATGCACTTTTTAGCCCCCTTAAATTCATTTCTACTTATTGCTTATAAAACTTGTTTCCTGTTCTATATTCTACTACCATTTACTTTTTTATACAACTCATTTTTCGTATTTTTATGATTATACTATTGTATTAACCATAAAATACCATGTATAATTCGCTTATATATGAACATTTTTAATAATTTATACTTTTTAGTTTGTATATATACTTAAATATTTTTTATTTAAATATTCTAAGAAATACTTTGTATTAATCTCTTCACCAGTTATATTTTTTATTAATTCCTCTGGTGTATATATGCTTCCATGCTTATGAACATTTTCTTTTAACCATTCATAAACTCCATTTAAATTTCCTTGTGAAATTTCTTTAAATATATTAGGCTTATCTTGTAATAATTTATTTAACATTTGTGCACCATAAACATTTCCAAGAGCATAACTCGGAAAATATCCAAATGATCCATCAGACCAATGAGTGTCTTGTAAAACTCCCTCTGCATCATTTGATGGCTCTACTCCTAAATACTCTTTATACTTTTCATTCCACACTCTTGGCAAATCACTAACTTCAATTTCACCATTTATTAAAGATTTTTCTATTTCATATCTTATAATAATGTGTAAGCTATATGTTAATTCATCTGCCTCTGTTCTTATTAATGAAGGCTCCACATAATTTATAGCCTCATAAAATTCATCTAAAGTTGTATCTTTAAATTCTTTGAAATATTTCTTAGCTACTGGTAAGAAATACGTCCAAAATTCTTTACTTCTACCTATTATATTTTCATAAAACCTTGATTGAGATTCATGTATCCCCATAGATACTCCTGTCCCAAGGCCTGTACCATCAAGTGAATCTGGGATGTTTTGTTCATATATACCATGTCCACCTTCATGAATAGAACTTAATAATGCTGATGAAATCTCATTTTCATAGTAATGAGTTGTTAACCTCACATCACTATTTCCCATATCTAAAGTAAATGGATGTACACTTACATCTAATCTTCCACAATCAAAGTTAAATCCCATTTTCTTTAATACTTCAATTGAAAATTCCTCTTGAGCTTTAATCGGAAAATTACCAGTAAAAATATCTTTACTTATTTTCTTATTACTATTATTTATCTTTTTAAGGAGTTCTACTATTCCATCTCTAAGTTCTCCAAATATAATATCTAACTTTTCAACTGTAATACCTCTTTCATATTTATCCAGAAGCGTATTATACTTATTACCTTCATATCCCCAGTAGTTTATAAATTCTTTTTGATATTCAACTACCTTTTCTAGATGTGGCTTAAAAATACTAAAATCAGATTTTTCCTTAGCCTCTTCCCAAGCTGCTTCAGATTTAGAAGCTATAACTACATACTCTAAATACTTATCCTTTGGAATTTTTTTAGTTTCATCATAATTTCTTTTTAAGTTATCTATCATAACTCTATCTATTAAATCTAAATTATTCATTTTATCACTAAAGAAATCTATAAACTCTGCTACCTTTTCACTAGTAGTTAATTTAAATTGTTGATCTGACAAATATTCTAATACGGAAGTTCTTGAATCTAGAGCTTTTTTAGGCATATAAGTTTTCATATCCCAATAAAGTAACTCTATAGCTTTTTCTAATTTTTCAATATCTCCTATATATTTCTTAACCTCATCCAATTTTTCTTTTATATCTAAAATCATCTTAACTCCTCCAATTTATTAATATTATTATAAAAAATAACCTCATTTATAAAACTACCCTACTATTTTTTAATATTTATATACATTATAATCCATATTTAAATATATAGTCCAAACTATATTTAAATATATTAAAAAAATTCGTCTATACCTTTACAAGCATAGACGATTTATATGTTTTATTCCATTATATTATTCTTACTTATCAATAATACTTTTACTTATCTATGTATATTTTAATCAACGTTTTCCCAATCTTCATCAAATGTTAATATTGACTCTGTTTCTCTACAATATTTTACACACATACATTGTCCTAAATGTCTTGGACATCTATAACATAAACATCCTGTATCATCACCCTTACAAGTACCCTTTTCAAACTCCGGACAATATTTGCAATTAACCCCATTTCCAGCTGGCATAATTCTCCTCCTCGTATCTCTCTCTCGTGTACCTACAATATATTTATCTATTATATAGTTATTACAATATATAGGTTCTAATTAAACATTCTATATTAAATAAATTCTATCATTATAAATTTTATATAACTATATTAT
>X276_Barnacle_Goose__coassemble_487_pt1 | contig 12731 bp, 14 predicted proteins | sample X276_Barnacle_Goose__metabat2_low_PE_010 | metagenome-assembled genome bin X276_Barnacle_Goose
GTATAGATTAGAATAAATTTTTAAATGTAATTTAAAATGTTTCACGTGAAACATTTTTTTGAAAGGATGAAATTAAAGTTGGAAAATATAATGGCAGTATTAAATGAATATTCAGTATTTATGATAATAGGATTATTAATAATTACTATTTTATTATTTGTAATTGTTCTTATTCTAATGAGCTCAGTTAATAAATTAGAAAAGAAATACAGAAAAATGATGAGAGGCGTAAATAATAAGAATTTAGAGGAATTTATAATTTCTAAGGTAGATGATATAGAAAAATCAGTGAAAAACTCAGAAGAATCATTAGAAGAATGTAAAAAGCTAAGAGAAGAAATTAAGGGCTGCGTTAATAAAGTAGCTATAATGAGATATAAAGCATTTGAGGATGTAGGTAGTGATTTAAGTTTTTCTATTGCTATATTAGATGATTATAATGATGGAGTATTATTAACAGGAATATATGCAAGAAATGATAGTACTACATATGCAAAACCTATAGATAAAGGTATATCAAGATATGACCTATCAGAAGAAGAAATGCATGTATTAAATGAAGCAATAAATAAGTAATTAAAAATATAGAAAAAAGGACTATTCCATAAAAATAATAATCACAATATATTGTGCTTATATATTTAAGATGGATAGTCCCTTTTTTATTTCGTAAATTATAATGAGTTAAATAGTAATAACTCTGAATGAAAAAGTAGATTTATATGGGTTAAATGGATATAGCTATTTAAAATATTAGTTAGATTATGAATAGTAAATTTTATTTATATTTTAGAAAATATTAAAAATTAATTAAAGGCAATGAATATTTTCTAAGGAGTTATTAAAATGTTTATTGTTGGATCCTAGTGATTTTAGTATAAAATGATAAATACCGTTTGATATGCAATCTGCTAGTGACATAACTGTATAAAGTCTTGTATTTTGAAGAACCATAAATTCGAAATTGCCAGATATATTTACAATACCTGTTATGCTAAGATCACCAACTGGAGGCAAATCCTTGTTTAATGCTAATCCAGGATATAACGGGCCTTCTTCAACAAATATCTTTCCGATGTTTTGTATATTCCCTAAGGAAGCATCTATAGCTACTATGTAGGGATTGGAAAAATGCAAGTTAATTTTATTTAGTATTTCTACAAGATTTTTAGAATGAACAGGATTTTCTAAACATCCATAAACGTGTATATTATTTCTGGATAAAAATTTTAATTTATATCCTACTAATGGACCTAGAGAGTCACCTGTAGATCTATCGCTACCAATACAAATAAATACTAAGTGTCTATTTTCTTTTAAAATATAATCTAATTTTGTATAAAGAAAATCCCTAACTTCTAAATAAGAATTAGGGGATGTTGAATCTACTGAAAAACATTCATTCATATAAAAACCTCCTTTATTAGAATTATTGACAATAAAGGAGGTGAATATTCATTAATGTGATTAAAAATATACTAATGAATATTTTATGAAGATAAATAATATTGAGTAGCATTAGTGCATATATAATGTTATTACGTTTTGAGATTTAGAAAAATTATAATCTAATATTTTTAGCAATATCAGATATCGCTTTTAAAGTGTAGTCTATTTCAGATTTTTTATTAAAATAACTAATACTAAGTCGTACACTACCACTAGGGTAGCTACCCACTGTTTTATGAGCAAGTGGGGCGCAATGAAGTCCAGACCTATTTTTTATTCCATAAGTATTATCTAATTCAAAGGATAATTCTGATGTATCCATATTATTAATATTAAATGATACACAAGTAGTAGAGTCTAAGGCACTTCTATCTCCATAAAACTTTATATTATCAATATTTAAGAGTTCACTTATAAGGTAAGATCTAAGCTCTTTTGTATATCCGTAAATAGAAGCTAAACTTTGTTCGTTAATAAATTTAATACCCTCATATAAACCTATAATACCAGGCATATTAAGTGTTCCGGATTCGAATTTATCAGGTAGAAAATCTGGTTGAGATATAGAGTGAGATAAACTACCTGTTCCACCAACTATAAGGGGTTTACATATTTCGTTTAATTTATTATCTATGATAAAACCACCTATACCTTGTGGTCCAAATAAACTTTTATGACCTGTAAATGCTAATGCATTTAAATTCATTTCTTTAAAATCAATGTTTAATACACCTGCGCCTTGGGCGGAGTCTAGAATGAAAAATATATTATTAGCCTTACAAATAGCACCTATCTCTTTTATAGGTTGTATGCTACCGGTAACATTTGATGCATGGCTTAACACAACTAACTTTGTGTTAGGCTTAATTAATTTTAAAATATCTTGAGGATTTATAAATCCCTCTATGTTAGCACTTACAATATCTATTTCTATATTTAATAATTCTTTAAGTTGATATAAAGGTCTAATAACAGAATTATGCTCCATAGAAGAGGTTATTACATGATCTCCACTTTTAATAGTTCCGTTAATTAATGTGTTTAATGAAGTAGTGATGTTATTTGTAAAAATTACATTTTCAGGTGAATCAAAGTTGAAAAAATTAGCTAGTGATTCACGAGTATCATATAATATACGATTAGTCTTTAGGGAATTAGAATGATTGGATCTACCAGAGTTCCCGCCTATAGTAGTTAAAAAATTGTACATAGAATCAGCAACTGACTTAGGTTTAGGAAAGGTAGTACTAGCGTTATCTAAATATATATCCATAAAATTCTTGCTATCAATATTATAAAATTTTATAAATTTACATTTATATAAATGTATTTCTATATTTATAAAATAGTATAATTGATAACATCCTCCTTTTCTTTGATAAATTTATTATTTAATATTAACTATGTTAGAAATTGTGATAGTTAATCTGTAATATTATTAATTTAGGCTATGTTAAACAATAATGTTGATATGAGTTTATAAATAAGTAATACCAGTGTTAGATTTCATTATTTATAAAAACAATATAGTCATAATGCTAAGCGGAGATATCCACAAGTTAGTCTAATAGAGAACCTTAATTTAAAATAGAACGTTAATGAAAAAATATATGTGTTTAGTGTTGTTTAAGTTCATATAAGCATTGTTATCTATAAGAATAATGCTTTAAAATTTATTTTAGTTTATGTACTAATCTCAAATATATAAATTATATATAATAATTACATATTTAATATAGTATAATGAAATATTTTAGATTTATAATTAATTTATAAATCTAATAAAGATAGAATAAGTTAATTATAAATTAATATAATTATAAATGCATTAATTTAATAAAAATAGTTAACTATATTAGGCTGTAGAAGTATTTTAATATATATAAGGTTATAATATAATTAGTCTAGATAAAATTATATATTATAGGAGGAAAAAATGAATTACTACATAATAGTTTTTAAAAATACTCATGATGCTATGAATGCAGAAAAAAAATTAGAAGAAAAAAATATAAGCTTAAGAATAATGCCTACACCAACGGTGATTACACAGAGTTGTGGTATATGTGTAAAAATTGAAGAAAGGGCAGAAATAGATACTATAATTAAAGATAAAATTATCGAATTTAAAAATATATATGAAAGAAAAGAAGATGGATATAGTAAAGTTATATAAAAAAGTTTTTGATTGGAGGAGTTATGAAAAGTAATTTATTAATGAATATGGGGCTTATTACAATTGGAAAAGCGGAAGATGGAGCATTAAAAATGGGACTAGATTGGAATAAGTTGGAGAGTATCGTAAATAAAGGTATTCAGGTTATTTTCATTTTATTTGTAATGTGGATAGCTATTAAAGTTGGAAATGCTATAATAAATAAGTTTATGGATAAACAGATTAAAAGTAAGATGAGTTTTTCTATGAATGAACAAAAAGCTATAACTGTTGGATCAGTTTTAAAAAGTGCACTTAAGTATGGCGTATATATATGGGGGGGGTCGGCGATTTTATTTAAATATTTCACTGTTTCAAGTGAGATATTAGCAGTTGGAGGTTTTGCAATTGGTATAGGAGCTCAAAGTTTAGTTAAGGATTTAATTAATGGGTTCTTTATATTATTTGAAGATCAATATGGAGTAGGAGATCATGTTACTATAGGTGCATATGAGGGGATAGTTGAATCAATAGGTATTAGAACAACTATTATAAGAGCATTCACAGGTGATGTACATACAGTAACTAATGGAGCTGTTGTTGAAGTTACAAACCATTCTAGAGGAAATATAAGATTCATTGTAGAGGTACAAATAGCTTATGAAGAGAATATTGATAATGCATTAAATTTAATAAGAAAAATTTGTTTTAAGTTCCAAGAAAAACATGAGGAAGATTTACGAGGAGAAATAGATGTTTTAGGGGTTACAGCATTAGGAGCATCTGGAATAACTATTAGAGTGGTTGGGCATGCGAAACCTTTAAGTCAATGGGAAATGGAAAGAGAATTAAGAAAAGATATTAAACTTGGACTTGATGAAGCTGGAATAGAAATACCTTACCCTAAGACTCAAATAATAAATATTGATAACTACGAAAGTTAAAAATAAAATATTATAGATATATAATTTATAGTATTTTAAATATATTATTGTATTAATGAGATAATTTTTAAAGTAACATATTTAAATATGAGTGGTTAAGATAATTTTATGTAAATTATCTATTTGTTTTTTTAGTTTAGAATATTAATGAATTGGAGGGGTAATAATGATAGATAGTTTTGATTTAGGAGATATTGTTGAAATGAAAAAACAACATCCTTGTGGTAGTAAAGAGTTTGAGGTGATTAGACTTGGAGCAGATATAAAAATTAAATGTACTGGATGTGCGAGAATAATTATGCTTCCAAGAAATAAATTCCAAAAAGATGCAAAAAAGATAATAACATCTGCGAAGTAAAGACAAAAAAACTTGAAATATTCTCAAATGAATGATAAAATATTAAATTGTAATCCCTGCTGTGTAAAGCACAGCCGATAGTCCAAGGGGAGGAGGTGAAAATGATGAGAAAGTACGAAGTTATATTTATATTACACCCATCATTAGATGAAGAAACTGTTAAGGTTAACATCGAAAAGTTTAAAGGTGTAGTAGAAAATGGTGGAGGAACAATCGAAAACGTAGATTTCTGGGGTAAGAGAAAACTTGCTTACGAAATAGCTAAGGTTAACGATGGTTATTACACATTAATGAACTTTACTGCAAATCCTGAATTACCTAGAGAGTTAGACAGAATATTCAGAATTACTGATGGTGTCTTAAGACATATCATAATTAAACAAGAAGCGTAAGAGGTGATATTGTATGAATAAGGTGATGCTTATTGGAAGACTCACTAAAGATCCAGAATTAAACTTCGCAGCTAATAGTGGAACTGCCGTTGGTAGATTTACTATAGCAGTTACAAGACAGTTTAAAAAGGAAGAGACTGATTTTATCAATTGCATAGCTTTTGGTAAAACAGGAGAGATAATAGCACAATATCTTACAAAAGGAAGCCCTATAGCAGTTACAGGAAACATCAGAACTGGTAGTTATGATGCAAAAGATGGAACAAAGAGATATACAACTGATGTAGTTGTAGAATCATTTGACTTCATCGGTGGAAATGCTAATGGTGGAAGAGACCAAAATTCATCAAATGGTGGATATGGAGCTTCAAGAACTGAGTATTCAGCACCGTCAAATAATTCATTTGGTGGAGCTAGCTTTGAAGAAGACATGACTCCTGTCGATGACGGAGATATGCCTTTCTAAGAAACGAAAGTCTAAATTTTTAATTAAGGAGGGAATATCATGAGAGATATGAAAAGATCTGGTGGAAAAATGAGAAGATCTAAAAGAAAAGTATGTTCATTCTGCGTAGAAAAAGCTGTAGATATTGATTATAAAGATATAAACAAGCTAAGAAAGTTTGTAACAGAAAGAGGAAAGATACTTCCAAGAAGAATTTCTGGAACTTGTGCTAAACATCAAAGACAAGTAACAGCTGCTATAAAGAGATCAAGAAATATAGCATTATTACCATTCACAACTGAGTAGTAATTAGAACCCCTGATTAGTCAGGGGTTTTTTATTATATAAAAATATATATTTTTGATTACCTTAATTTGTTGCAATAATGATAGTTTATAATTAAAATAAGTATATAAGGGTATTAAATAGAGGTGAAATGGGTGAAGAGAGAAGATTTAAATATTATGGCCAATATAAAAACTATAGAAAAATTAAAAGCTAATCTTTTATGTATAATAGGTGAGTTTTTTACCTTGTTAACAAAGGGGAGTAATGTTGCACGTGATTCTATATTAAACTGCATATCTGGTGCTATGTTAATATTATATGTATTAGGGCAAAAACTAGGATATTCATGTGAGGAAGTTGATGAAGATATAAAGAGAAAATTAAAGGTTGGAATAGCTGAAGGACATGAGTATGAAAAAGAAGGTAGAAGTTTAAGTAAACTTCAAAGTCATTTAAAGCAAAATCATTAAATTAATGATTTGATTATAGGAGGCTTTTATGAAAAAAGAGCTAAAAAATATTAAGCCAATGATAATACCAATAATATTTATAGGTGCTTGCATAAGTTTTTACTATATGAATAATGTGGTTTTAGGTTCAATTCTAATAATCGTATATATGGTGGTTACTTTTAATGAAATTAATAATAAACGTAAGCATAAGAGTTCTATAGAAGAATTAAAGTTTAATATAGATGAGGCTATAAGTGAGAATGTGCTAAATCTTATATTTCCTTTAATATTGATAAATAGATCTGGAGATATTATATGGAAAAATAATAAATTTAAAGATGTTGTTAAAAATGATGCTGATGAAGTAAATATAGTTAGTATAGCAAGTGGCTTAGAATTATCTAAGTTAATAGACTCAGATAAAGAGGTTTTTCAAAGAGTTAAGATTAAAGATTATGTATATAATGTACATTCACAACAGATTATTACCAATAATAATCAAGATGAAAATAGTATATATGTAGTATACTTTAATGATATAAGTGAGCTAAAGGGTTTAGAGGTAACGAAAGAAAGTATTATATTAATTGAGGTTGATAATTTAGTTGATGTATTAGAAACAACAGCCGAAAGAGATAAGCCTATGCTTGTAGCTGAAATTGAGAGAGATATAAATGCATATGCTCAGGAACTTAAGGCTATGATAACTAAATATGATACGAATAAATATGTTCTGTCAGTTCAAGATAAATATATAAATCAGCAAATTAAGTGTAAATTTAAAATCTTAGATAGTATATCTAAGATTGATAGAGGGAATAAATTAGAAGTGACTCTTAGTATAGGAATTGGAAGAGGTGGTGTATCACCTCAAGAAAATTATAATTTTGCAACTGCTGCAAAAGAGCTAGCGCTAGGTAGAGGTGGCGATCAAGTAGCAATTAAAAACAATGATAAAATAACGTTTTTTGGTGGAAATACAAGAGAAATTGAAAAACGAACAAGAGTAAGAGCAAGAGTTGTAGCACATGCATTAAAAGGGCTAATTTATGAAAGTAGCAATGTTTTCATAACAGGTCATAAGGGTCCTGATATGGATTGTTTTGGCTCAGCAGTTGGAATAGCATCTATAGTTAGACAACTGGGTAAACCATGTAATATAATTTTAAATAATGATACAAATTCAATAGAATATTATTTAAATAAAGTTAAAGATGATAGTAAATATAAAAACTTACTAATAACATCAGAAGAGGCTAATAAGCAGTTAACAGATAGATCTTTAGTTATAGTTGTAGATGTTCATAATAGGAGCTATGCTCAGGAAATAGCATTGGTAGAGAAAGCACAGAGGAAAGTTATAATAGATCATCACAGAAGAAGCCCAGATATTATAGAAGGTGCTATATTAACCTATATAGAGGTGTATGCATCATCCACTTCGGAGATGGTAACAGAGCTTATTCAATATATGGTTGAGAAGCCTAAGTTATCTAAAAATGAAGCTGAAGGTCTACTTGCAGGTATATTTATGGATACCAAAGGGTTCTCTTTTAAAGCAGGTGTAAGAACTTTTGATGCAGCATCATTTTTAAGGGGACTTGGAGCAGATACTATAGAAGTGAAGAAGATGTTCACTGATGATTTAGAGGATTATTTAATGATTGCTGATACTATTAAATCAGCAAAAGTAGAAAATGGAGTAGCAATTGCAATAGCCCCAGAAAGGTTAAAGGAAACTTTTATGGTGGCAAAGGCAGCAGATGAGCTATTAAATATATCTGGTATAAAAGTTTCCTTTGTTTTAGCAAATATAAATGATGAAATTGTAGTAAGTGGAAGATCTATTGGAGATATAAATATACAAATAATATTAGAAGCTATTGGCGGAGGCGGTCATATGAATATGGCAGGAGCTAAGATGTCAAATATAACAATGGAAGATGCAATAAAACAATTGAAAGATGCGATAACGAAAAAATTAAGGATGGGTGATTAGAATGAAAGTAATACTATTACAAGATGTTAAGAATATGGGTAAAAAAGGTGATGTTATAGAGGCATCAGATGGATATGCAAGAAACTTCTTATTTCCAAAGAAATTAGCAGAGCAAGCGAATAGTAATAATTTACACGTTTTAAATGCAAAGAAGGAAAATGAAAGAAAGAAAAAATTAGCAGAGATAGAAGCTGCTCAAAAGTTAGCAGCAGAATTAAAGGGTAAAGAAATAACAATAAAAGCTAAGGTTGGAGATAGTGGAAGATTATTTGGAGCTATTACTAATAAGGATGTAGCATCACTTATAAACACTAAATTTAAATTAGAAATTGATAAAAAGAAAGTTGTAATGGATACAATAAAGGTTGCAGGAACTTATGAAATAGAGATTAAATTATATCCAGAAGTAACTACAAAGATGAAAGTAATTGTTGAGGCGCAATAATAAGGAGGATTAATCTTGAAGTCATATGATGAAATAAAAAATCTAGAAGATATACTTAAAAGTGACTTATCATTAGATGCACAAGTTAATGTTATACATCAAATACTTAAAAATATTTTAGATGAAGGTGCAGTAAGAGCAAGAACGGTAAGATTTAAACTTCAAAAGTATGTAAATTCTCCTGATATATGTGAGAGAGTTTATGCATTAAATGTAATAGCTTCTGATGGCAAGGGAATAAAAACAGTTCCAACAGAAGAAGATATTAAAGGTGTGCTTGAGGATACTGTATATTTTATATCAGAGAATTTGGCAAGAAAATATGTTCAGACTAAGATAGAAACAGAAGTAGAGAAGGCCTTAGCTGAAAGACAAGAAAAGTTTATGGATGATTTAAGAGTTTCCATAATTAGAAAGCAAAAGGGGCCAGAAAGCAATAAAACTAATGTAAAATTAGATAGACTTAAAGCTTTAGATGCAAAGAAGATAAATAAGAATGTTATGAATTTACTTAGACCAGAAAATTTTGATGAAGTTATAGGTCAAAGTAGAGCAGTAAAATCTCTTATATCTAAAATGGCATCACCATATCCGCAACATATTTTATTATATGGACCACCGGGAGTTGGTAAAACTTCAGCTGCAAGACTTGCACTTAAAGCAGCTCAAAAGTTAGCTATTACTCCTTTTGATGAGGAATCTAAATTTATAGAAGTTGATGGAACTACATTAAGATGGGATCCAAGAGAAATAACAAATCCATTGCTTGGGTCTGTACATGATCCAATTTATCAAGGTAGTAAGAAAGATCTTGCAGAAATCGGAGTTCCAGAGCCGAAGACAGGGCTTGTAACAGAGGCTCATGGTGGAGTGTTATTTATAGATGAAATTGGTGAACTTGATGAAATTCTTCAAAATAAATTATTAAAGGTTTTAGAAGATAAGAGAGTAGAATTCTCATCATCATACTATGATCCAGATGATGAAAATACACCAGAATATATAAAGTATTTATTTGATAATGGAGCACCAGCAGATTTTGTTCTAATTGGAGCAACAACTAAAGATCCAAGTCAAATAAATCCAGCATTAAGATCTAGATGTACAGAGGTTTATTTTGAACCATTATCATCAAAGGATATAGAGGGAATAGTAAAAAATGCAGCTGAAAAGCTAGATGTTAAGTTAGAAGATGGTGTTGCAGAATTTATAAGTAGATATACTATAGAAGGAAGAAAAGCTGTAAATATGCTATCAGATGCTTATGGATATTCTTTATATACTACAAATAATACAATAGAGAATAATATAATTAAGCTTAAAGATATAGAAGAGGTTGTGTCTATTGGTAGATATTCACCTTATGAAATTATTGAAGATATAGATAATAGTGAAATAGGTCAAGTTCATGGACTTGGAGTAAGCGGATTTATAGGATCAACATTAGAAATAGAAGCAGTAGTATTCCCTGCAAAGAAAAAGGGTGCCGGAACTATTAGATTTAATGACACTGCAGGTTCTATGGCTAAGGATTCCGTATTTAATGCAGCTTCTGTTATAAGAAGAATAACTGAGCAGGATATTAGAGATTATGATGTACATGTTAATATAGTTGGTGGAGGAAAGATTGATGGACCTTCAGCTGGAGCGGCTATAACGGTATGTATAATAAGTGCTCTTCTTAAGAAACCTATAAGACAAGACATCGCTATTACCGGGGAAATATCTTTAAGAGGTAATATTAAACCAGTAGGTGGAATATTTGAAAAGATATACGGAGCTAGAAGAAAGGGAATTAAACTTGTAGCTATTCCAAAGGCTAATGAAAATGAAATTCCACTTGGACTAGAGGATATAGAAGTAGTAGCATTAGATCATATAGATGATTTATTAAATATAGTATTTGAAAAGTAAAAATATTAGGCTTCCTTGAAATAAGGGAGCTTAATTTTATGAAAAAAAATTATGAAAAATAGATATATATCATATTATTTAGTTATAATAAGTATATAGAAATTTAGAGGAGGTGTCCTATGGAAGCATCAGCTATGAGAAGTTTACCTCAAAGTACTGAAGCGGAACAATCTGTTCTTGGATCAATGATAATAGATAAAAGTGCTATTGCGCAGGTATTAGAAAGATTGAAAGAAGAAGATTTTTATAGAGATGGACATAAAATTTTATATAAAGCTATAAGAGAAATGTTTCAAAAAGATATGCCTGTTGATTTATTAACTATATTAGAATATTTAAAATCAACAGATATGTTAGATAAGACTGGTGGGGTAACTTATATATCAGAGCTAAGCGCATCTGTACCTACTACAGCTAACTTAAGTGCTTACATAAAGATAGTAGAAGAGAAATCGCTACTTAGAAAATTAATTAAATCTTCAACTAAGATAATAGAAGAAAGTTATAATGGGCAAGATGATGTAGAGAAAGTATTAGATAGAGCTCAAAAGAAAATTTTTGATATAGCAGAAAAGAAAAATTCTGGAGATTATGAAGTCCTTTCAAGTGTACTAGAGAGAGGTTTCTTAGAAATAGAAAGATTATTTAATAATAAAGGTGAAATCACTGGAGTTGGTTCAGGTATAAAGGATTTAGATGAAAAAACATCGGGATTCCAAAAAGGTGAAATGATTTTAATTGCAGCAAGACCATCTATGGGAAAAACAACTTTTGCTCTTAACATAGCTGAAACAGCAGCTTTAAGAGATGGGAAAAGTGTAGTTATATTTTCACTAGAAATGCCTAGAGAACAGTTAGCTTATAAATTGCTTTGTTCTGAGGCTAGTGTTGATATGCTAAAACTAAGAACTGGTAACTTAGACGATGATGACTGGGAAAGAATAGCTAAGGCTACAGGACCTTTATCAAAAGCTAAGATATATATAGATGATACTGCTGGTTTATCTGTAATGGAAATGAGATCAAAATGTAGAAAAATTAAAATGGAGCATGGAATAGATATGATACTTATAGATTATCTGCAATTAATGTCAGGAAGTAATACAGAAAGTAGACAACAAGAAGTATCGGAAATATCTAGATCTATAAAGGCTTTAGCAAAGGAAATGGAATGTCCTGTTATTGCTTTATCTCAATTATCACGTGCACCTGAGCAAAGAGCAGATCATAGACCTATGCTTTCAGATTTAAGAGAATCTGGATCTATAGAGCAGGATGCTGATGTTGTTATGTTTTTATATAGAGATGAATATTATAATAAGGAATCAGAAGATAGAGGAACAGCTGAGTGTATAATAGCCAAGCAGAGAAATGGTCCTGTTGGAACTGTTAAAATGGCATGGATAGGAGCGCATAGTAAGTTTGCTGATTTAGATTTGGTTCATAGAGAATAAAGAAAGTTATGCTTAAATGCATAGCTTTTCTTTTAAGAAGAAAACATGAATCTTTGAGTTAGTGTAAATCACTTACTCATCCTAAATAGGATGAGTTTTATTTAAATTATTTTTTTAGGAAGTGTTATATATATTAAACCTGAAGGACAGATATTTCGAATTTTAGTTATATCTATATCTTTTAAATAGAGGGTTCTTTTATATGTTAGCGAAGAGTATGTATTATTTTTAAAAGTAAAATCCATTATAAGGAAATTGTTTACGTAGCTTAAAACAATAGTATCTTTATGTAAGCCACGAAGATAAATAGAAATAGTGTATTGTAATGGATTATCTGATATATTGATTAAAACATTATCTTTAATATTTAAATCAATTTTGTTATTAGAAGGTAATTTTTTTAATAATGAAAATTTATTTTTAGGATTTTTGATTA
>X276_Barnacle_Goose__coassemble_491_pt1 | contig 12668 bp, 14 predicted proteins | sample X276_Barnacle_Goose__metabat2_low_PE_010 | metagenome-assembled genome bin X276_Barnacle_Goose
AATTCAATATTTGCATTGTATTTTCTCTCTATATTTTTCCTTTGATTTTGTAATTTCATTTTATCATATCCACCTCTTGTAAATACTACGAAATTACATAAACTTAAAACCTTTTCTGGATGTTTCCATTTTTCAATATCCATTAGACAATCTGCGCCTGTTATAAAAAATAATTCACAATCATCATTTTTAAAATTTTCTAATGTTTCATATGTATAACTGTAACCTATTTTTTTTATTTCATAGTCACTTATTTCAAATCCTTCATAAGAAGCTATAGCTTTTTCTACCATTGCATACCTTAAGGAAGCCCTAAGTACACCTCTATTATCTTTATGAGGGGGGCTTCCTGCTGGTATGAAAATTACCTTATCTAAATTTAACTGGTTCTTTGACTCATATGCAATATACAAGTGAGCCAAATGAATAGGATTAAAAGTTCCACCTATTATACCAACTCTTTTCATACTAATTCTTCTTTTTAGATTCTGGTACTTCTATTTTAGGATTTTTTGAAGATTTTTTATATAAAACTATCTTGTTTCCGATTGCTTGAATTCCTTCGCAACCTATAAGTCTACATAATTCATCTGATGCTTCTCTAGTTTCAAGCCCACTATTTTCTAAAACTTTTATTTTTATTAGTTCTCTAACTTCTAAACTTTGCTTTATTTGTGTAACAAAATTTTCTTCTATTCCATTTTTACCAATTTGGAATATTGGCGTTAAACCGTTAGCTAAACTTCTTAAGTAAGCTCTTTGCTTTCCTGTTAACATATAAGTTCCTCCTATAATATATACTCAAATTCGAAGTCATTAAGACTTACCATATCTCCATCTTTAATTCCCATTTCTCTTAATTCATCTAATACACCCTTATTTCTTAATACTTTATGGAAGTATCTTAATGAATCTGCATCATGAATATTTACAGCATTTAATAATCTATCAACGAAGCTTCCCATAACGAAGTAAGTATCTGACTCTTCACCCTTTTCTACATGAATAGTATAAGTGAATTTCTTTTCTTCTGGTATAAATCTTTCTTCTTCTGATATTTCAAGACCTGTTATTGGAAGTTCTTTAAGCATTCTTGCTGCTTCTTTTATAACTTCTTCAACTCCACTCTTAGTAGCTGCTGACATTTTGAATACTTTATCATATCCAAGTTCATTCATTTTCTTTTTGAAATCTTCAAAAACTGAATCATCATAAAGTAAATCTGTTTTATTTGCTACTATTATTTGAGGTCTATCCCAAAGTTTAACTGAATATTTCTTAAGTTCTTCATTTATTGTTTTAAAGTCTTCGAAAGGATCTCTTCCTTCCATTCCTGAAATATCAACAACATGAATCAATATTCTTGTTCTTTCTATATGTCTTAAGAAATCAAGTCCAAGCCCAACACCTTCTGCTGCACCTTCTATAATTCCTGGAATATCTGCCATAACAAAGGCATCAACACCTTCAACCTTAACAACTCCAAGGTTTGGTTTTATAGTTGTGAAATGATAATTAGCTATCTTAGGTTTTGCTGCAGTTACTGTTGAAAGTAATGTTGATTTTCCTACATTAGGGAAACCTACAAGCCCAACATCTGCAAGTAACTTAAGTTCTAAAGTTAACCACATTTCTTCTCCTGGCATTCCTGGTTCTGCAAAGTGCGGCGCCTGTCTTGTTGGTGTACAGAACTTACAATTACCTTTACCACCTTTACCACCTTGTAGTAAAACAAAAACATCATCCTTATGTGAAAGATCTGCTATTACCTTATTGCTTTCAAAATCACGAATAAGAGTACCTAGTGGAACTGTTATGTATAAATCTTCTGCATCTTTACCGTAGCATTTTGATTTTCCGCCCTTTTCTCCATCCTGAGCTATAAATTTCTTAGTGAATTTGAAATCTAAAAGTGTAGTAATACCAGTATCAACTTTAAATATTATACTTCCACCTTTTCCACCATCTCCACCATCTGGTCCTCCAAGTGGTACGTACTTTTCTCTTCTAAAAGAAACCGCTCCGTTACCACCATTTCCTGATTTAACAAATATCTTGGATCTATCAATAAACATATGATCACCTATCCTTTTTTGTAAATTTTCTATTTTATTAATTCATATATTATATTATTGCATTAATTGGCAAAATTTATAATAGTCATAATAAAAAAAAGAAAATTTTACATTATTATTACTTTTTTTAAAATAAAAAGCACCCTAGTGTAGGGTGCTTTAATGAACAATATAATTATTCAGCTATCTTTTCCACTATTTCTTCAACACTTACTGGGTAAATGCTAACCTTTTTCTTGTCTCTACCCATTCTTTCGAATCTTACGATTCCATCAGCAGTAGCAAACAAAGTATCATCTCCACCTTTACCTACATTAGTACCTGGGTGAATCTTAGTTCCTCTTTGTCTGTATAGAATGTTTCCAGCTAAAACGAATTCTCCGTCTGCAGCTTTTGATCCTAATCTCTTTGAATGTGAATCTCTACCATTCTTTGAGCTACCTACCCCTTTCTTGTGGGCAAATAATTGAAGGTTCATCATTAACATATATCTTGCACCTCCTTTTTTATTAATTTTATATATTCATTACGTTTCTTTTTCCCAAAACTAGCATCAAGTGACATAATCACACTTTCTAAACTTTTTTCAAAGGTTAGAAGTAAAACCTGAGCACTTTCAACTTCTTCTGCCTTAAGATTAAATAGATTCATATGTAAGAATCCATCTTGAGTATCATACTTTACTGGGAGTCCTAAAACTTCCGTAACACCTATAACAGTGCTTTGAGATAATACAGATACTGAATTGCAAACTAGGTCATATACATCACCTTTTTCACTTTCCATCTGTTCTCTAGATAAAGCATGACCCTTTATCTTAAACCCATAAGAGATACTATCTTTTTTAAAAACTTCTACCTTAATCATAAAATTAAGCTTCTATTTTTTCGATTAATATCTTAGTATATGGTTGTCTATGTCCGTTCTTTCTTCTGTAGTCTTTCTTTCTCTTATACTTGAAAACAACAACTTTCTTAGCTTTTCCTTGAGCAACAACTTTAGCTAAAACTTTAGCTCCTTCAACTACTGGTTTCCCAACTGTTAAAGTTTCTCCATTTGAAACTGCTAATACTTCTGTTAATTCAACTACTGAATCAACTTCAGCTTCTAACTTTTCAACGAATAATACGTCACCTTCAGAAACTCTGAATTGTTTTCCACCTGTCTTTAATACTGCGTACATTAAAACACCTCCTCATAACGGTCTCGCCAATAAAGGTACAAAGTTCTGAACTTTGTTTTATTAAAACCTTATATGTGCGGTTTACATAAGCCATTTTATCATATTTACATAGTATTTGTAAAGATGTTTATTCATATTTTTCATAACACTTTACTCTAAAGCCTTGAACATTTTCTTTTTGACTTTGGAAAATTAAAGGTTCTATTTTATACCCTTCTATTCCATCTATGAAGTTTAAATATATTTTTTTATCTAATCCATCTATATTCTTTAAAAAACTAAATAAATCTCCAGATACTACTTCCTCATAATTTTTATCAAGTTCAATATAAAAATCTTCTATTGAATTCTCTATATTTGATTTTATAATCTCATTTCTAAGTAAACCTTCTATATATGAAATTTTTAAAACTTCTCCGCTTCCCTTACATCTTAAACAAGGCTCTTCTAAATAATCATAAATAGATTTACCTCTTCTTTTTCTTGCTATCTGAACTAAATCAAGTTCAGTAAATGGAAATATTTTTACATTTCCTTTATCTAACTTTAAAGATTCTTTTAAAGCATTCATTACTATTGCTTTTTGAGAAAAATCTCTCATATCTATAAAATCTATTAATATTATTCCACTTAAATTCCTAAGCATTATTTGTCTGCCTATTTCTTTAGCGGCCTCTAAATTTGTTTCTAAAATTGTTTTATCAAAAGATCTTCCCTTAGTATTTTTACCAGAGTTAACATCTATAACATTCATAGCTTCAGTCTTGTCTATTACAATACTTCCACCACAATTTAGATTAACTTTTTTATGTCTTAGCTTAAGTATTTCCTTTTCTATTCCATAATAATCAAAAAGACATCTTCTTTCTTCAAATAAAGTTAAATTAACATATTCCTTCTTAGCAACTATCTCTTTTATATCATTAAAATCTTGTTCATTATCAATAATAATATTAGTTTTGCCATCTAAGTTTTCTCTTAATATTTTATTTAATACTAAATTATCTCCATATACTTTACCAAGATTTAAATTATGATTAAGTTTTCTTTCAAGACCTCTTATTTCTTCTAAAATACTTTCTAGTTCAGATAATATTTCTTCATTTTGTGCAGTAGCTGCATCAGTTCTTATAGTTATCTCTAAACCTTCAACAGGTTTTATAATCTCTTTTATTCTCTCTTTTACTTCACTACTACTTATTCTTTTAGAAAACGTAACACCTTCTCCACCAAGTGTTAAAACCATAAATCTCCCTGGAATACTAACTTTATTACTTAATTTAGCACCCTTATTTCCTAATGGTTCTTTTATTATTTCAACTAAAATTTCTTGTCCCTTTTTTAGTCCCTGGCTTCTAAGCTCACTACTTAGATACATATACCCCTCTTTTTTTAACCCTATATCTACGAATACAGAATTAATACCTGGAAGTATAGTTTTAACTCTTCCCTTATAAATTTCACCTATTTGAGGTTCTAAAGAGCGTTCCTCTACGAAACACTCAGTTAAAACTCCTTTTTCTTTTATAGCTACTCTTAAAAGATTTTTTCCTCTTTCAATAAAGATTTCCCTCATTTTTAACACTTCCTATAAGCTTTTATAAAGAGGAATGTATTTTTCATCTCTTAATACATACATTTCTTCTCTTTTAATGTCTATAAATTCATCCTCTATTACATTCTCAATATTACTCTTTATATATTTCGCAAGTACATCTGCTGATAAATGTTCACGGCTACCTGTTGCAATTAATGTATTTATTATTAAAGCATTATCTTTAACCCAATACTTAATTTCCTTAACCAAAGGTCTTATATCAGCCTCTTTCATTCCTTTTTTACTCTTCTTCATAGTTATCCAAGATTCTTCTTTCAATATCTCTTCAAGCTTTGAAGCAACACCATTTTCATCTGAAACTGGCATTTTTATAGTATATCTAGCCCCATCTAAAAGAGCCATTGCTTGAGGAGTTTTCTTTTCTCCCTCTAAGACTTCTTTAACTTTTCTTGCTTCAAGAAATTTAATACCTGATGCTGTTTTTGAATTTAATTTTTCTATTAATTCATTTTCATCTAATTCTTCTTCTAAAACAATATCCATATACTCACCATCTGAATATAATCCAACTGATAGTGGTTGAGCAATTGATAAAGCCATATGAGGATTAAATCCTTTTGAATATTTCATTGGTATATCAGTTCTTCTTATCACTCTTTGTATTGTTCTCATTAAATCTAAATGAGATATAAATTTTATATCAGCACCCTTAGTGTACTTTATTACGTATCGCACCTTGGAAACACTCTCCTTCTTTAAAATTAACGTTAACTCCACAACCAGTACAGCCTTCTATACAATTTCTTGTAAGCTCTACTCTCTTAGCTTTTTCATTTTCATTTTCAAGATATTTTCTAGTTACACCTATTTCTATAAAGTCCCATGGAAGTATCTCCTCATAGCTTCTCTCTCTATAAACATAGAATTCCGGATCAATACCACACTCTTCCATCGCTTCTTCCCATATATGGAAATTGAAATATTCTGACCATCCATCAAATTTAGCACCTTTTTCATAAGCTCTAACTAAAACATCACAAATTCTTCTATCTCCTCTTGCAAATACCGATTCCATAAATGAAGTCTTTTGTGAATGATAATTATAAGTTATAGCTCTTGATTTTATAGCATCACGAACAGCGTTAATTCTTTCTTGAATTTGTTCTGGTCTTGCCATTGGTGCCCATTGGAATGGTGTAAATGCCTTAGGTACAAGTATTGAAGTACTTACAGTAATCTTTAAGCCCTTATTTCTTTCTTCCTTTGGAATTCCATAATAAATATCTGCCATTTTTTGAGCAAGCTCACCGATTCCAGCAGCATCTGATAATTCTTCATATGGAAGACCAAGCATAAAGTAAAGCTTAATTGTACTCCATCCTGATCTAAATGCGCTTTCTGTAGCTTCTAATATTTTTTCTTCAGTTAACCCTTTATTTATTATATCTCTCATTCTTTGAGACCCAGCTTCTGGTGCAAAAGTTAACCCTGTTTTTCTAACCTTTTGAATTTCCTTTATTAAATCAACTGAAAAAGCATCTACTCTTATTGAAGGTAATGCCACTCCAATATTTTTATCACTATGTTCATTAATTAACTCAGTTACTAACCCTTGTATATCAGAGTGATCACAAATACTTAATGATGCAAGTGATATTTCTTGATATCCTGTTCCAGATACAAGTTCTCTTGCTTGCTTAAGTAATGTTTCTTTAGTTTTTTCTCTAACTGGTCTATATATCATACCAGCTTGGCAGAATCTACATCCATTTGTACATCCTCTAGCTGTTTCTAAAACTATTCTATCATGTACTATTTCTGTATATGGTACTATCATTTCTGTTGGGAACCCAGCCTTATTAAAATCTGTAACTATTCTTTTCTTAACAGTTTTAGGTACATCATCATACTTTGGCTTAAACTCTTTTATAGTCCCATCTTCATTATAAGTAACTTCATAAAGTGAAGGTACATAAACTCCACCTATTTTTGATATTTCTCTTAAAAATTCTTTCTTTTTACCTTTGCCTTTATACTTTTTATAAATATCTAAGACATCATTCATTACTTCTTCACCTTCACCAAGTTCAAAGAAATCTACTATATCATGTAATGGTTCTGGATTATAAGCACATGGTCCACCAGCCATAATTATAGGTTCTTCTTCTCCTCTTTCTGAAGCTCTTATAGTTATTCCTGATAAATTTAGCATGTTTAATATATTTGTATAACTCATTTCATATTGAAGAGTAAATCCTAAAATATCAAATTTTGATAATGGATCTTTAGTTTCTAGTGCATATAATGGAATATTATTTATTCTTAATTGTTGTTCCATATCTGGCCATGGAGTAAATACTCTTTCACAATAAGTATCCGTTCTCTGATTTATTACGTGATAAAGTATTCTTGTTCCTAAATGTGACATACCTACTTCATAAACATCCGGGAAACAAAAAGCAAATCTTATGTCTACCTCTTCTGGATTTTTAATTATTTGATTTAATTCCCCACCAACATATCGTGCTGGCTTTTCAACCTTATGTAAAATACGATCTGTAATTTTATTCATTTAAGCTCCTCCTAATTAATAATTAATAATTAACATCTATTAAGCTTTACTAATATTTTTAAATAACCATTATTTTAAATATATCTTTTAATTAGAAAAAGAAGTATACTTCTATACTTCTTTAATATGCTTACTATTCTAGCATATATAATGCTTAAAAGTAAATGAATTACTAACTGTAAACTCTTTCTTGTTTATATTCTTCTAATGTTATATTTCCATAAATTTTTAATGCTTCTATGAGCTCATCTTCATTCAATATATAAATAAGTTTCATTTCCTCATCCAAAACATAAAATGTATTAAATTTATTTCTATCTACAAGTCCTAAAACATTAACTAACCCACTTTTATAATAAACAGAAATTGTTTTATTTTCAATATATTTGTTTTTAATTAATGATTTTCTCTTCTTAACTATGTTGCCCATAATAATATACATAGTATCTCTGTTTTCGCATTTAGTAATATAGATAATTATAACACCAGCTATGCACATACTGATATTAAATTTATGTAAAAATGTAACCCCAACTAAAAATATAAGTAAAAATACAGTTGCAATAAAATAACTAACTATGCTCATTATTCTCTGTGCTTTTTTATATAATATTTTTTTGGATAATAATATTTCATAAATTCTTGAACCATCTAAAGGATATGCAGGCAACAAATTAAACATAGCTAATCCAATATTTAAATCTACACTCCTATTTATCATATAAGAATCTACTTTAATCCCTATAATAGACAATATTATAGCCATAATAATATTAAATAACGGACCAACTACATATATTAGAAGCTTTTTTTTATCCGTGAATTCTTCTAGCCCCAAAAGTTCAGCCTTTGCACCAAATATATGTAACCCTATATTATTAAATTTGCATCCCATAAATCCAGCTATTATTACATGACTTAACTCATGTAACATAACCCACAAAAATGCTAATAAAAAAATATTATTATAACTTGATATTATACTAATTAATACTATTTCTGCTATAAATATTTTTGTCTTTTTATTCATTTATATCTCCCCAAAAATTGTTAAATTCTCCTCTCTATAAAATCACCGTCCACTTTATAATATTCTAGTTCATTATCCTTTAAATATAACTATCTTAGTTTATATCTTCTTGAACATTATCTGAAGTTATATCATCAACATTTTCATCATTCTTATCTAGCTTGAATGTATTTATATCATCTGATTCTATTTCTTTATATTCATCTATATTTAAATTCTCTTTAATATCATTTATCTCTTTCATAACATCAATAGTTTTAACATATTCCATAAAATCATTATACTCAAAACCTGTATTAACTATTCCCTTAAATGTTGTATAAATAGCTCTAGTTTCTTTATATGGCAATGCTTTAATTCCAATTACCGATGCAAATAACAATAATGTTAATAATAATTCTATAATAATTCTATTTCCTAACCTGCTTAGCACACTTTTTTCTTCCTTTATTGTATTTAAACCAGTATATAAATTATTTCCATAATAAGCTCTTCCATTGTAGCTATCAAAGCCGCCATAATTGTTTTGATTATCATTATAACTATCTATACCTCTATAAGTCCCTACTCCTCTATAACTATCTCCCCCTTTATTTATTTTTCTAGTGTCTATACTTTCCTTTTTTCTACTATATACATTTTCACCAGTATATATATCTTCATCAATATATATATCTTCATCAGTATAAATATTTTCATCGTTATAGATATTTTTTTCATTGTATTTTTTTTTAGGATATATATCCTCAAAGGAATCAAAGTTCAAAGTTCTCTTTTTTAATAAATCCGATTTATTTTTAAATAATCTATTATCTGACTTAATTTTCAACTTTGCTCTAGCATCTAAATAATACTTTCTATATTCATCCTCATAACTCCCCATTATAATCCCTCCAAGTATTTAGATAAGTATTAAATTATATTTATATATAGCTGTTTTTAGAACATACCATACTAACTATTTATCCTATATATCTGTATATTATATAAATCAAGCAAATATGTCTTCTAAATAAAAAAAGATAATGCCTATTTTAATTAAAATAAACACTATCTTTGTCATTATTAAAAATATATTTTTTTTCTTCTCATTCCAACGTTAATTACAAGTCCAACTGATAAAACAGTGGTTAATAATGATGTTCCTCCATAACTAATAAGAGGAAGGGTTATTCCAGTAATCGGCATAATCCCTATTGTCATTCCTATGTTTTGAAGTATTGCAAATAAGAAATATGCAACTACTCCTACACATATTATTGAACCAAACTTATCTTTTGCTGTTCTTCCTATTGCTATCATTTTTGAAATTAACATTCCATATAAAAATAGTAATAATAATCCTCCAATTAATCCCCATTGCTCTCCTATTGCTGCAAATATAAAGTCTGTTTGCACCTCTGGAACATATTGAGAAGCATATCCGCTTGCTTTATCTCCAACAACAGGATTTCTAGCTCCTAAAAACCCTCCAGATCCAATACTCACAAGAGATTGTCTTAAATGATATCCTGTATCCGAACTATCTGCCTGAGGATTTGTAAATGATGTAATTCTCTTTTTTTGATAATCCTTAATTAGTCCTGAATTCCACACTATTATAATAACTAATAATAGCGAAAGTAATCCACCGCCTAATATCTTTATATCTAAACCACCTATAAAAAATATTCCAAGTACAATAAAAAATAGAACCATTGTCATTCCCATATCAGGCTGTATAACTATAAATACAGCTGGTACTGCTGCATAAAACGCCATTACCATAAAATTCTTAAGCTCATTTATAGTGCCATCCATCTCTTCTAACTTTTTTCCTAACATCATTATGGTAGCCATCTTTGCTAGTTCTGATGGTTGAAAAGATGCTGGTCCTAGTCTTATCCACCCTTTTGCTCCATTTATCTCAGTACCTATAACCATAGTTAATATTAAAAGTGCAACTGACCCCCAATAAAATAATACAGTGTATCCCTTAAATATAGTATAATCTATAGCTATAATAAAATATAATGCAACCATGCAAATAACAAACCAAATTAACTGCCTCTTTAAAAATAGAGCATTAAACTCACTTCTACTTGCTACATATATATTTAAAATACCAAATAATATCAATGATATCATTGAAAATATTACGGTTTTATCTATTTCCCTTAACATTTTAAAATTAATTTTAAATTTAGATAACATATTCCACCTCCATATCAGGTATTCTTTAATTATTATATCCTAAAATCATATATTTAACTATATCAAATTGAGTAGGTAAGCCAATTTTAAGAAAAGCTTAATTTTTTAAACCTTATTATCTAATAATATGAAAAAAAAGTGCAAAAGCACTTTTTATCTCCCCTTAACATTCTTAATTGGAATGTTTGCAACTAACGCCGGACTATTGCCAGCAACTGATTCTGATTTACTCACTGCTATTTCAACATCATCTGTATCTATCTCAATATATTTAGATAATACTCCTAATATTTCCATTCTTATTTTTTCAAGTGTTTCTTGTGGCAAATCTCCTCTATCATGTATAAGTATTAGCTTTAATCTATCTTTAGCAACTTCTTTTGCCGTTGGCCTATTTGAAAGCTTTTTAAAAAATTCCACCCTTATATACCCCCTACTTAAGTTTAAATAGTTTCTTTAATGAAGTAAAGAATCCTGTATTCGGTCCTTTTAAATTCATTAAAGGAACATCCACACCTGTCAATCTTTTAGCAATATTTCTAAAAGCCTGACCTGAATTAGAATTGTTATCTAAAACTATAGGTTCACCCCTATTTGTTGAAATTGTTATATTCTTATCATCTGGAACTACACCTAACAATTCTATTGATAATGTTTCTATTATATCTGATATATCTAACATATCTCCTCTTTGAGTCATTTCATAATTTAATCTATTGATTATTACTGAATGATCATCAATTCCCTTAGCGTCAAGCTTTCCTATAACTCTATCAGCATCTCTAACTGATGTTATTTCTGGATTAACTACAACTATAGCTTTATCTGCTCCTATAACTGAGTTTTCAAATCCTTGCTCTATTCCTGCTGGAGAATCTATTAATACATAATCAAATTCTTCTTTAAGACTTTTTACAATATTCAACATATCTTGTGGTCTTATATCATCCTTATCCTTAGTTTGAGCTGTTGGTAATAAACATAAACTTGGATATCTCTTATCTTTAATTAATGCTTGTTTAAGTCTACACCTATTTTCAATTACATCTATAATAGTATAAACTATTCTGTTTTCTAACCCCATTAAAACATCTAAATTTCTAAGTCCTGTATCACCATCTATTACTACTACTTTATTTCCAAGTGCTGCTAATGCTGTTCCAATATTGGCTGTAGTTGTTGTCTTACCAACTCCACCCTTACCTGATGTAATAACTATAGAAACTCCCATATCTTTATCCCTCCGATTTTAATATATATATTTATTTGGTAAATAAGGTTCTACAATAATTGTATCATCCTTAATTCTTGCAACCTCTGGATAGCTAGGCTTTTGAGACTCATCTGGAGCTATTGTTACTATATCTCCAATTTGCAATACTTCTGGTTGGAGACTTAATGCTGAAATTATAGCTTTTTCATTTCCACCAATACCAGCATGCACGTGACCTTTTATTCGTCCCATTACAATTATATTTCCACCAGCATATACTTCTGCTCCACTATTAACATCCCCAATTATTACAATATTACCTGAATATTTTATTAACTGTCCACCCCTTATTGTTTTCTTTAGGAATTTAGTTTTTCCTTCATATACTCCATTAAATTGTTTAATTTCTTTTTCTTCATTTTTTTCAATATCTTCTTCTTGAATAATGCAGTCTTTAATTAATATATCTTCAAAAAGAACTGTTTTTAATTTTTTAATATCTTCTTCATTTACTCTATTAAAATTTGCTGTTATTTTAATAGTGGATCCCTTATAAAAACTTTTACCAACTTTTAATTTACTAATTAATAAATTTAACATTTCATCAAAAGTATCAAACTGCTCCATGTCTATTATTGCATTTATACCATTTTTAGTGCCTCTTATCTGTAATCTATCATCGTTCATTGGCTACCTCCACCAATTTTCAAAGCATTTTAACTTAATTTTACATACTTACAATTATATATTTTAATTATAGCATTAAGCAACAATAATTAACATACGAATTTAGTCATAAAATGAAAATTACCTCACAATATAGTTAAGTTAAATAGATATAATC